>Ga0070741_10001164_pt1 | contig 82867 bp, 72 predicted proteins | sample Coa_R1_4_FD_66440 | JGI IMG/M metagenome (GOLD analysis project Ga0070741, IMG submission 66440) | Surface soil microbial communities from Centralia Pennsylvania, which are recovering from an underground coalmine fire - Coalmine... | ecosystem: Environmental > Terrestrial > Soil > Unclassified ...
CCGCTCTCTTCCGGCGTTTTCTTTTAGGAGCCCAACTTCATGTCTACTTCTGCCCAGATCGCTGCGAACCAGGCGAACTCGCAACATTCCACCGGTCCCAAGACCGAAGAAGGCAAAGCCACGTCTTGTCTGAACAACTTCCGCCACGGCCTTGCGGGCGTGCAATTCTCCGTGTTACCCGGCGAATGCGAAGAAGAATACACCACTCTCGTTGCCGGATTGAAAGCTGAGCACCAGCCCCATACCATCACCGAATGCATTCTGGTTGAAAAACTCGCCCAGCACTTCTGGCTCAGCCAGCGTGCACAGCGTTATGCGGATCTCTCGATGGACAACGAAAAGCAGTTCTCTCTGTTCCTGCGCTACCAAACGACGAACGATCGCGCTTTCCACAAATGTCTCGATCAGCTCCTAAAGCTCAGAGCCGAAAAGCGAAAACAGCAAAATGGGTTCGAATCGCAAAAGCGCCAGGAGGCTGAGCAAGCCACCAAACAAGAGCTGAATCAAGCCAAAGCGCGTCTGGTCAACGCCAAGGCCGCTGACCAGGAATTCGAAACCGAACTGCGCTCCTATATCGAAGCGCCGCTTCCCGGCAACGTGCAAATCCCGTTCGACGAACTCAAAGGCGTTCTGAAATACGCTCTGACCGAAGTCGCCCGCAACCTGCAACAGAACCCCGCGCGTAAGCAAGGGGTCGCCGCCTAGTAGAATAGGCCTCCAGCCTGCGTTTTTCGCGACGCAATGTTATCTTAATCAATTAGGGATTCCCGCAAACGGTCGTATTGTGCTCGGTTTACGAGCCCGGCTTATGGCTTTTCCCGTCCGAAAACGATCTGCATGGACCAGACTCTACAGGCCCTCGGCGTCCTGCTGCTGCAAGCAGTTCCGACGATCATTTTTTTCATCATTCTGACGGTCTACCTGAAGTACGTCTTCTTCCGCCCAGTCGCCAGAATCCTGGAGGAGCGGAGAAAGGCCACCGAAGGAGTCCGCGAGCTGGCCCGCCAGGCCTTCGAAGCGGCGGACCGCAAGACCTCCGAATTTGAGCACGCCCTCCACTTGGCTCGGGCGCAGATCCACCAGGAGCACGAAGAAATGCGCCGCCGCTGGACCCAGGAGCAGGAGGAGCGCGTGGCGCAGGCACGCGCCGAAGCGGACCAAAAGATCGAAGAAGCGAAGCGCGCAATTGCCGAAGAAGTGGAGCGCGTGCAGGCCGAACTCGACAACCGCGTCGAAGCCCTCAGCGACCGCATGCTCGAGACCCTTCTCTCACGGAGAGCCGCATGATCCGCCGCGTTCTGCTCCTTCTTTCCCTCCACCTGGGCATCCTCTTCCTCGCCGCTGCCCCCGCAGCCTTCGCGCAGGAAACTCCGCACGAGAAGACTGCCCCCCTGGACCGCGTGGGCAAATGGAAAATTGCGAACATCACGATTTTCGTCATTATCCTGGGCTATTTCATCGCCAAGTATTCCCCGCGCTTTTTCAACGCCCGGAGCGCAGACATCCAGCGCGCTATCCAGGAAGCCACCGGCCTCAAGCTCGAAGCAGACTTCCGGTACTCCGAGATCGACCGCAAAATGGCCACTCTGGGCGAAGAAGTGAAGCGCCTCCGCGAACAGGCCGCGCGCGAGATGGAACGCGAGCATCAGAATTTTTTGCGCGAAGCCGAAGCCGATATCGACCACATCCGGAAAAACACCGCGGCGGAAATCGATGCCTTTCGCAATGAAGGCGCAGCGCGCGTTCGCCAGCATACGGCCCGGATGGCCCTCGCTTTGACCGAACGCCGTTTACAGGACCGGCTGGCCACGGCTGAGCCGGACGGTTATCTTTCCGATCTGATCCACCTCGTGGAGGAGGATAAAGGAAGGAGATGACCGGAGCTCTTGCTACCCATTACGCCCGGGCGCTGGCCGATGCCGTGTTTGCACCTACGTCCGGCCTGGAGCCGAGAGATGCGGTTGCGCAGCTCCGTGAAAGCGAATCGCTTATCTCAGGCTCGAAAGACCTCGAACTCGCGTTATTATCGCCCGCGGTGCCCACCACCCGCAAAAAAGCCGTCATTTCCAGGCTGGCCGATGAACTCGGCCTGCACCGGATTCTCCGAAACTTTCTGCTAGTGGTAGTCTCACATCGTAGGACGAAGGAACTGCCGGCCATCCGGAAGGATTTTGAAGCCGTCGTCGATGAACGCCTGGGCTGGATTCCGGCGGACATTACCTCGGCGAAAGAACTCAATCCCGAGCAGCGCGGAGAAATTGAACGAACGCTGGGTGCCAGCTATGGGAAGCGGATCCGAGCGCATTATAAAGTAGATCCCTCGCTGCTTGCCGGAGCCCGGGTTCAGATAGCGTCCAAGGAGTATGACGCGACCCTCCGCGGCAGATTGGAAAGCATGCGTCAACGCTTGGTAGCACACCTCTAGGGAAAGTTTAAGGAACGTATGGCTCAAATCAGAGCAGATGAAATTTCGCGCGTACTCCTGTCGGAGATCGAGAACTTCGACGCGGTTTCCAATGTTTCGGAAACCGGATCGGTCATCACCGTAGGTGATGGAATTGCGCGCATTTATGGCCTCGAAAACGTCATGGCCGGCGAACTTGTTGAGTTCGGGCCCGAAACTGTCGGCATCGCCCTGAACCTCGAAGAAGATCAAGTCGGCGTCGTTCTACTCGGCGATTTCAGCGGCATCAAAGAGGGCGACCAGGTGAAGCGGACCGGCCGCATTATGTCGATTCCGGTCGGCGAAGCCATGGTCGGCCGTGTGGTCGACGCTCTCGGTCGACCCATCGATGACAAAGGCCCGATCGCGACCACGAGTTTCAATCCGATTGAACGCCTCGCGCCTGGCGTTGTGGATCGCATGCCCGTGAAAGAGCCTCTCCAAACGGGTATCAAGGCCATCGATGCGATGGTGCCCATCGGCCGCGGACAGCGCGAGCTGATCATTGGTGACCGCCAGACCGGTAAGACCACCGTTGCGCTTGACACCATCATCAATCAAAGAGGGCAAAACGTAATCTGTGTTTACGTGGCGATCGGACAGAAGCGCTCTACGGTTGCACAAGTGGTTAAGACCCTCGAACGGCACGGTGCCATGGACTACACCGTTGTCGTGGCCGCTACCGCGTCGGATCCGGCGCCCATGCAGTACCTTGCTCCGTACGCCGGCTGCGCAATTGGTGAATACTTCCGCGACTCCCAGCGCCACGCGCTCTGCGTTTACGACGATCTGTCGAAGCATGCCGCGGCGTATCGTGAAATCTCGTTGCTCCTACGCCGGCCACCCGGACGCGAAGCCTATCCGGGCGATGTCTTTTATCTCCATAGCCGGTTACTGGAGCGCGCGGCAAAACTGAATAAAGAGAAGGGCGGGGGATCGCTCACCGCGTTACCGTTTATCGAGACCCAGGCGGGCGACGTCTCGGCCTACATCCCGACCAACGTGATTTCCATCACCGACGGGCAGATCTATCTCGAAAGCGATCTCTTCAACGCCAATATCCGGCCCGCGATCAACGTCGGCTTGTCCGTGAGCCGTGTTGGCGGCAGCGCGCAAATCAAAGCCATGCGCGCGGTAGCCGGAACCTTGCGTCTCGAATTGGCCCAGTATCGCGATCTCGCCGCATTCGCCCAATTTGGTTCCGATCTCGATAAAGCCTCGCAGGCGCAGTTGGCGCGCGGCAAGCGCTGGGTCGAAGTGTTGAAGCAGGGCCCCTATTCACCGATCCCGGTCGAAAAGCAGGTTGCCATCATCTTTGCGGGCGGCAACGGCTATCTCGACGATATTGCCGTGGAAGACGTGCGCCGGTTCGAAGCCGAGCTCTACTCGTTTCTCGACAACAGCAAGCCCGAGGTGCTGCAAGCGATTCGCGAGAAGCGCGAGCTCAATGACGACATCAGGAATCAGCTCAAGAACGCTCTGAACGAGTTCAAGCAGCGCTTCCAGTCTGCAAAAGCCCAGAAGCCCGAAGCGGCTCCAAACCAGGCAAATCAGCCGGCCGGCCCCTCCGCTAATGGCGCTCAACGCCCCCAGCCGCCCGTGAATCAGGAGACGGCGAAGGCCCCCGCCCAGATCTAACTAGATGCCCAGCCTGATCGACATCCGGCGCCGCATCCGCAGCGTCAAGAACACGCAGCAGATTACCAAGGCCATGAAGATGGTCTCGGCCGCCAAGCTGCGCCGCGCGCAGGATCGCGCCATCGCCTCCCGGCCGTACGGCAAGATGATGGAGCGTGTTCTCTCGGACATCGCCGCCGCCGCGTCGTCCATTGAAGACACGACCGAGCTGCCCTTGCTCGAAACGCGCGAGGAAAAGCGCATCCAGTTGATCGTAATCAGCAGTGATCGCGGTCTCGCCGGAGCGTTCAATTCGAACCTGTTCCGCATGGTGCAGCGCTTCCTCGAAGAGCACCGGGGCGCCGACATTCGCGTTGAAGCTATTGGCCGCAAAGCGCGCGATTATTTTCGCAAGCGCAACTTCAACATTACAGGCGAGCACATCCACATCATCGAAAAGCCTAGCTACACGCAAGCTGCCGGGATCGCCGATAAGATGATCGATTTGTATCGCAAATCCGAGGTCGATGCGGTGTATATCGCCGTCAACGAATTCAAGAATGTGATGTCGCCAAACCTTGTCATGAGAAAGTTGCTTCCGGTCACTGTCCCGGAAGGCGGCGAGCAGATCGATTTCATCTACGAACAACCAATTGAGGAAATGCTGCGCGTGCTTCTGCCGCGCTACGTCGAAATGGAGATTTACCGGTCCATGCTCGAATCCAATTCCGCCGAGCAGGCCGCGCGCATGACGGCCATGGATACCGCCACATCGAACGCCGGCGATGTGATCCAATCGCTCACGCTCAAGATGAACCGTGTCCGGCAGGCGAGCATCACGCGAGAGATTATCGAAATTGTCAGCGGCACTGCCGCGTTATAGTTACTGGAGTTTTATGCCGACCCAAGTTGCTGTCGAAGGCCATGTTGTCCAGGTGGCAGGGCCCACCATCGACATTCAGTTTCCCGAAGGGCACGTGCCCAAGATCTTCAACGCCGTACACGTCACGAGCGATGGCTTCGATGTGCCGGTGAAAATCGACATCACCGCCGAAGTCGCTCAACACATCGGCGAGGGCCGCGTCCGGACCATTTCGATGGAGCCCACCGACGGACTCGTCCGTGGGATGAAAGCCTACGATCTCGGCGAGCCGATCACGATTCCAGTTGGCAAGCCAACTCTCGGACGTGTCTTGAACGTGCTCGGCCAACCGGTAGACAACATGGGTCCCGTTCACACCGATCAGAGAGCGCCCATCCATCGCCCGGCGCCGGCTTTCGACGAGCAATCGACCGAGCTCGAAATGTTCGAGACCGGCATCAAGGTTATTGATCTGCTGGAGCCGTATCTGCGTGGCGGAAAGATCGGGCTGTTCGGCGGCGCAGGGGTCGGCAAGACCGTCATCATTCAGGAACTCATCAACAACATCGCCATGAAGCACGGCGGTGTGTCGGTGTTCGCGGGCGTGGGCGAGCGTACGCGTGAGGGTAACGATCTCTGGCTCGAAATGCAGGAAGCCGGCATTGTCGACCCGCACGATTGGCATAAGTCCAAGGTCGCGCTCGTCTATGGCCAGATGACCGAGCCGCCCGGAGCCCGCCTGCGCGTCGGGTTGACCGGGCTCACGGTCGCCGAGTATTTCCGCGATGAAGAAGGCCAGGACGTGCTGCTCTTCATCGACAACATCTTCCGCTTTACGCAGGCCGGTTCCGAAGTTTCCGCGCTGCTGGGCCGCATGCCTTCCGCCGTTGGTTATCAGCCGAACCTCGCGACCGAGATGGGCGATTTACAGGAGAGAATTACCTCCACCAAGCGCGGCTCCATCACTTCGGTGCAAGCCATCTTCGTTCCCGCGGACGATTACACCGATCCCGCCCCGGCCACAACCTTCGCGCATCTCGACGCCACGACCCAGCTTTCGCGTGCTATTTCAGAATTGGGCATCTACCCCGCAGTAGACCCGCTCTCCTCGACTTCACGCATTCTCGACCCGAACATCGTGGGCCAGGAACATTATGACGTCGCGCAGCGCGTAAAACAAACCTTGCAGCGCTATAAGGACCTGCAGGACATCATCGCCATTCTCGGAATTGACGAGCTGAGCGATGAAGATAAGCAAGTCGTCGCGCGTGCTCGCCGCATCCAGCGCTTTTTGTCGCAGCCCTTCCATGTCGCCGAACAGTTCACCGGACGCCCCGGCAAGTACGTAAAGCTCGAAGACACCATCCGGAGCTTCAAGGAAGTCGTCGATGGTAAACACGACAACCTGCCCGAGCAGGCTTTCTACATGCAGGGCTCGATTGAGGACGTGCTGGAAGCTGCCGAAAAGATGAAATCGGAGCACAAATAGCGCCACGACATGGCCGACACGTTCCGATTAGAAGTCGCGACTCCCGACCGCCAGTTCGTTGACGAGCAAGTCACTTGGGCGGAAGTCCCTGGCAAGGACGGCTATATCGGCATCCTGGCCGGGCACGCAGCCCTACTCAGCGCTCTTGGCGCTGGCGTTCTGACGTATTCGAGCGGTAGCGGGCAGCGCGTCCTGGCCGTCGCCGGAGGCTTCCTCGAAATCCTCAACAATGACGTCCGCGTCCTGGCAGATTATGCCGAATTCGGTCAGGACGTGGATACCAGCGCCGCCCGTCACGAGCTCGAGGAGGCCGAAAACAACTTGAAATCCGCGCACGAAACTGCCGACACTGAAACCGCCTTGCGCGCCGTCGGCAAAGCCCGCGCGCGCTTGGAAGCCGCCGAAAGAGCTAGCGGCCGAACCGCGGCATAGCCAGGCCGGACGCATTTGCTTTATCGATTTTGGGGTGATTTCTCTCGCGTAGTTTCGGAACTCCGTGTCTGGTAGGAAGAGACAGCCCGATTCAGCGCCAGCAGGATGTGATTGAGCTGTTCATGATTGTCCGCCTGTACCACAATCTTCGCGATCGGCTTCTCCGAATGTTTCCGGAAGGCCATTTGCGCGTCTTGTTGAACGGCCGGCTTTGGTTGTGGCCGCGGAGCATAGCGCTGAGCTGCCGTAAACCGCCGTCCGCAGTCCCGGCAACGGTACGGCCAGCGTCCGAAAAAGGCCCGGATCTGATCCCAAACACCACGGCGCCGGAACCGCTGCACTCTCTCGCTGTTGCACTGGGGACAATGCATTCATAGGGTATTTCGGCCGTTCCGCCAGAAAGCTTTAGAAGCGCGTACTCTAATGAGAAAATGAAGATAGTTTCTGGACTAGCCCTCGTTTTCGCGCTTATGCCGTCACTATTCGCAGCAGATCCCGTGGTTCCGGTGGTTTACTCGGGCACGAGTTGGAAGCAAACTCTGCTGGAGCGGCTTCCGTTATATGGCCATCGCAACTGGATCGTGATCGCCGATTCAGCGTACCCGGACCAATCCGCGCCAGGCATCGAGACGATTGTTTCGAACGCGGATCACTTGCAGGTGCTGAAGGAGGTGCTCGCCGCGCTTTCCTCCTCCCGGCATGTCGCTCCCATCATCTATACAGACCAGGAACTCAAATTCCTGACTGACGAGGACGCGCCTGGAATCGGCAAGTATCGCGAGCAGCTTCACGAAATCCTGCAGGGGCGGACTACCCAGTCCTTGCTGCACGAACGCATTATCGCGAAGCTGGACGAGGTGAGCCGCACGTTTCGCGTGCTGATCGTCAAGACGAACCTGGCGTTGCCGTATACGTCCGTGTTCTTACAACTCGATTGTAAATATTGGGGACCGGATGCGGAACAGAAACTCCGCTCCAAAATGGCCGCTGAATCCGGTAAATAGATCGCCTATTTGGCGAATTTCGCGTATTCGCTGCTGAGCGCCCGGGCCATGGAGAGTTCCTCATCTATCGCACAGAGCGCGCCCATGGTCTGGTACTCGACGGTTGCCAGATCCTGGTCGGTAAACCGGGTAAAGACGTTCTTATCGAGCGAATAGGCGACCTTCTCCAAATCCGACCAGTTTGAGCGGGTGTGATCCTGCAGCTTCAGCAATTGATCCTGCAGCCGGTACAGCTCCGCAAAGCGCTTCACTTCCTGATACGGCATGTATCGCAACGCGCCGGTCTCATGAGCGGTTGTCCAGCTTGCCGAGTGCAGCGTAAGCCCGTCGAAGCTCAAATTGAATTCGCCAGCCGTTCGGGATGCGCCGCGCCATCTTCGCTCGCCCTTGATGGCCTCGGCCATGTGTTTTACCCGGTCCTTCGCCAAGGGCGCTTTCCCAAGAGCGCGATCGAGTTCCTGCCGGTTCACGGCAATTTCGCTGATCAGGTTCTGCCGCGCCTCTCGGACGAGAGCTTTGTGATGGAGCGTCTCGACTGTGCTTTCGAGCCCCAGCGCTATCAGGATGCCGATGGTGATCATCGACAAGTACAGAAAGAAGTTCTTGACCGGATGAATGTCCATTACCCGTTCGCCCCACAGAGTAAGTAATAGTCTGGGGGATTTACGCATTACAGATTAGTCCTACCCGGAGGCGTGTGATATCGTAGCGCTTCGTGCGACCGGCATCACTCGTAACTGCAATCGCTCTTTGCGCTTCCTTGTGGGCTGCGCCTCAGAACGAGGTGATCGTTGAGCGCGGCGTAAAGGTCCCGATGCGGGATGGCGTGGTCCTGCGGGCCGATATTTACCGGCCGAAGCAGGACGGCCGCTTCCCGGTTCTCCTGCAGCGCACGCCGTATAACAAGAGCGGCGGCTCCGATTTCGGCTATCGAGGCGCTGCAGAAGGCTACGTGGTTATCATCCAGGATGTCCGCGGCCGGTATACGTCGGAAGGGGACTGGTATCCGTTCCGGTATGAGTCCGAAGACGGATACGACACCGTGGAGTGGGCCGCCGCGCTCCCGTATTCAAACGGGAAGGTGGGCATGTTCGGCGGTTCCTACGTCGGCGCGACACAAATGCTTACCGCGATCGCGCATCCGCCGCATCTGGCGGGGATTTGCCCGTTCGTCACCGCCAGTAATTACCACGCGAACTGGACGTATCAGGGCGGCGCGTTCGAGCAATGGTTTAACGAATCGTGGACATCCGGACTGGCGCAGGACACGTTGAATCGCCAGATCGAACGCGATACCAACGCGATGAAGGGAATTTGGGAGCTGCCGCTCAATCGCTATCCGCTGTTTAATGCCCCGCGCGGCTCGCTTCAACTGGATTCACCGGAGGAACTGGCTCCCTATTTCGTCGACTGGCTGGCTCACCCAAACTACGACGATTACTGGAAGCGCTGGTCCATCGAGGAGCACTATCCCGATATCAAAGTGCCGGCGCTGACGATAGCGGCCTGGTATGACATTTTCCAGGGCGGCTCGCTTCGGAACTACGAAGGAATGAAGGAACACGGCGGCAGCGACGCCGCAAAGAGCGGACAGCATCTGCTGGTAACGATCGGCGGGCATGCCGGATCAGGACGGAAGATCGGCGACGTCGATTTCGGACCCGCAGCGGCAGAATTTAATGACACGGCTGTCACGCTCGCGTGGTATGACTACCTGTTCAGAGGCATGCATAATCAGTTCGCCGGCAAGCCCGTCCGAATTTTTGTCATGGGTTTGAACCAGTGGCGCGACGAAGACGATTGGCCGCTGAAACGGGCTCAATCGACGAAATACTTCCTGCATCCAGGCGCTCTTTCGACGGAAGCGCCCGGGCAGGAGGAGGCGGATCATTACGTCTACGACCCGGCGAATCCGGTTCCGACCACCGGTGGGCCGCTGTGTTGCGATCCGCTGCATCTCCCGGCGGGACCGCGGGATCAGCGCGCGGTCGAGTCGCGTCCAGACGTTCTCGTCTATTCAACGCCCGCATTCGATCATGATTTTGAAGTGACCGGTCCGGTGCGCCTGGAAGTGTATGCAAAGTCTTCGGCGGTGGACACGGATTTCTCGGCCAAGCTGGTGGATGTCTGGCCGAACGGATTTGCACAGAATCTGACCGAGGGCATCGTGCGCGCGAGGTATCGCGATTCGCAGGAAACCCCGCAACTGATGAACCCCGGACAGATCTACAAATTCATCATCGATCTCTGGTCAACGAGCAACGTCTTTCGCCAGGGGCATCGATTGCGGCTGGAAGTGAGCAGCAGTAATTTTCCGCGTTTCGACCGAAATTTGAATACCGGGGAGACTGGCGAGTTCGCAAGGCATTTTGTGACGGCCACGAACACGATTTACCACGACGCGCAGCACCCGTCCGCGCTGGTTTTGCCTGTCGTGAGGTAAGCACCTCCTAGCGCAACTGTGTCCCATCGCGAATCTCATCCGTGCCATGCTGGACCACTTCGTCGCCCGGCTTCAAATCGCCGTAGACTGCGACGCTATCCCCTACGGATGCTCCGTGGCGGACATCTATCCATTGCGCGCGGCCATGATTGTCGCGAATAACAAATACTCGCTCCGTGGTGGTCACGATACTGGAGGCGGGAACGAGCAGGACGGGCGCCGGCTCCCGCACCGGCCAAAGCACGGACGGGTACATGCCCGGAGAGATCAGATGCTCCGGGTTGGGGAAATCGAGCTCCACCGGCATGGTCCGCGTCTTCTGATCGAGCGCTCCAGCCGGGCGGGCCACGGTTCCCGAAAACGTTCTTCCCGGATATGCCGGAACGGTGAAAGGGACGCGTGCGCCTTTCGCGATGCCACCGACATCCGCTTCCGGTACAGCCACCGTGACCCGCAAACGCGAGATATGATCGAGCTGCAACAAGGGGCTATCCGCGCCGGGGCCCACCAGCGCTCCTGGATGCACAAAACGTGTCGTGATCACTCCATCGAATGGCGCCGTCACCTGTAAGTAGCCGGCGAGATCCTGCAGCGCCTTAAGATTCGCTTTGGCCGATTCCACGCTGCGCTGCCGCGCTTCCACCAGAGAACGCGCGGCTTGGGTCTGTTTTTCAGCCTGGATGAGATCGTTTCCCGCAATGACGCCCGGTGTTTTCGCTGCTTCCTGTGTGTGCTCATACGTGCTTTGAGCGGCTTGCAATTGGGCCTCGGCCTGGACTTCTTCCGCCTGCGCGGCAGTAAGCTGCGCCTGGGCCTGCGCGATGTGAGCTTTCATTTCCGGAGCGCTTAACTGAACGAGTAAATCGCCCTTTGTGACGATACTGGACCGGTCTACGTAAACGCGTTCCACGTAGCTTGGCACTTTGGCGTGCAGTTGAACCGATTCGTAAGGATAGATTTCGCCGGGGAGTTGCACGTTTCTTGAAACGCGTTGAGACACGACGCGCGCCAAATCAATTTTCTGCGCCGGGAGAACGGCGGGCAGGAGCGCGCAGATTGCGAGGGAATAGAACCTAATGCGATGGCTCATAGTAGCGGCTCGACGGATCGGACGGATTCAGGGAAGGAGATCGCGTGGAGGCGCTCTGCTGGAGAATCGAGTACAGGGCTGGAACCACGGTCAAGGTGGCAAAGGTAGAGAACAGCAGGCCGCCAATCACGGCAAGTCCCAACGGCGCCGTTTCGCTTCCGCCCTCGCTCAAGCCGAGCGCCATGGGCAGCATGCCGAAAATCATGGCGCTTGCCGTCATCAGAATGGCTCGTAACCGACCCAAAGCGGCATCATGCGCGGCCGGATGCGCCGCTTGGCCGGCCACTCTGCTCTGTTCGGCGAAGGCGATCAGCAGGATGGAATTCGCCACCGAGATACCCAGAGCCATGATTCCACCGATGAACGATTGCACGTTTAACGTTGTTCCGGTGGCTAACAGCAGAATGGCTACTCCGCACAAAACGGCGGGCATGGTCAGAATGACAATCAGCGACAAACGGAATGACTGAAAATTGGCGGCGAGCAGAAGGAAAATCACCGCCACCGCAAGTAGTAGTCCAGTGCGCAATCCTTGCAAGGTCTGTTCCAGCGCGGGTGCTTCTCCACGCATATGAACGCTTACCGCGCGGGGCGGCGTGCCAGCCCCAGCGATAGCTCGCCGGATGGGTGCAATCGCCTTACCGAGCGGCAGATTGTGAAGATTCGCAGTTAGGGTGATGACGCGCTGGCCGTTAAAACGATCAATTTCGCCCGGCATTTTCGGCGTGGTAATCTTAGCGACGTCGCCGAGATAGGGTTGATTCTCTCCCAGCGGCATGACTGGAACGGCGCGGAGCTGATCGAGGCTTTGCATCTCGTGTTGGGGATACTCCACCTGAATCTGGAAAGCGTTTCCGGAGCGCGGATCGCGCCAGTAATTCGGGCTGGTGAAGCGCGAGGAGCCGGTTGCCTCGACGAACGATTGCGCGATATTGGACATAGTCAGGCCGAACTGGCCCACTCGGGCGCGGTCGATCTCGACGTGTACGGTTGGATAGTCCATGGTTTGCGCAAACTGAAGATCACGCAGAAAGGCGAGCCCCTTCAGTTGCGAATAGACGTTTTGCGCGAAGTTGTAGTCGTCTTCGAGCGCCGGGCCTTGCACATCGACCTGTACGGGAGTCGGCGAGCCGAAGCTCATCACTTGACTGATGATGTCACCGGCTTCGAATCCAACTTGCAGATGGGGAAGCGCGCGATGCAGAGCTTGCCGGATCCGTTCGCGCAGGGCTTCATTTACGCCGATCCCCGGCTTGAGCGCGACTCTCAAGACTGTGTCCTGTGGGCCGGCGGTGAACAGGTAAATCAGATCCACCGGATAGCTGGCGGGCTGCGTACCCATGTAATCGCTGGTGATTACGACGTTGTCAGGACCGGCTTCTTTTTTGATCACATTGATGACCTGCAGAACCAGCGGCTCCGTCTGTTCGATGCGTGTTCCCGTGGGAGTACGAAGCCGCAGTTGGAATAGCGGAGCGTTCACCTGCGGAAAAATCTCCGTCCCGAGGAGAGGGAGCACGAGCCAGAGAAAAAGGATCGAGAGCGCCAGATATCCAATGGCCAAGGGCCAGCGAAAGCGCAGCGCTGCGTTCAGATATCCGCCGTAAAAATTGCGAATCGCACCAAAGGCGCCGCGGCCCTCTTCCCCCTCGTGCTTCGGCCTCATGATCCAGGTGGAGAGTACAGGTACCAGGCTGCTTGATAGCAGATAGGACGCGATCATGGCAAAGGCGACGGCGAGCGAGAGCGGCACAAACAACTGCCGTCCTACGCCCGCCAGGAAAAAGGAGGGCATGAAAACGGCCAGAATGCAGAGCATGGAGAGGAGCCGGGGGATTGCAGTTCGGCGGGTGGCATCCAAGACCACCCTGGCTCGTGAGACGCCACTCACCATGTGCGAGTGCGTGTTTTCGATCTCGACGGTGGACTCATCGACCAGAACGCCGACCGCTAGGGCGAGACCTCCCAGGGTCATGATGTTGATCGTCTGGCGCGCCGCCCAGAGGAGCACGACCGCAGTAAGAATAGCGAAGGGAATGTTGATGACGACAATGATCGAACTTCGCCAGTCATGCAGAAAGAGCAGGACCATGAGCCCGGTGAGCAGTGCCCCGAGCGAAGCTTCGAAGATCAAGCCTTTCAGCGAATTGGTTACATAGGGGGATTGATCGAAATCGAGCCGGATATTGATATCGGGCGGAATCAGTTTCTTGAGGTCGGGGAGCGCGGCTTTCACCTCGTTGATAACGGAGAGAGTGGAAGCCGAAGCGCGCTTGGTAACTGGAATGTAAACGCTGCGGCGGCCATTCACATGCGCATAGGCGGTGAGAATGTCCGTGCTGTCCGCTACCGTTCCGATGTCACGCAGAAAGATGGTCGGGCCCGCAACGGTTCGCAGGGGCGTGGCGAGGAGCGCATCGAGGTCGGCGCCCAGCGTTGCGTTGGTGGTTGCAAACAGATTCAGTTTTCCGATCCGCACGTTGCCGGAAGGCATTACCAACGTGGCTGCGCTCACCGCCGCCGTGGCTTGATCGGGCGATATTCCGTATTCACGCAGCTTGTCCGGATTGAGCGTGACGACGATGGTCCGCTGATTGCCTCCGAAGGGCGGGGGAGCGGAAACGCCCGGCAACGTGGCGAACACCGGCCGGACGCTGTTCAGAGCCAAATTTTGAATCTCGCCCTGAGTGCGGTTGGGACTCACAAACGTGAGTTGTCCCACCGGAACGCTTCCGGCATCGAAGCGTGTGATGAACGGCGGTACCGTGCCGGGCGGCATGAACGATCGGGCACGGTTGACGTAGCCAACAGTTTGCGCCATGGCATCGCTCATGTCAGTGTCCGGCTGGAATACGAGCTTCATGAGCGAATTACCCTGGACGTTCCGGCTCTGAACGTATTGGATGCCGTTGATGTAGAGGAAATGATACTCGAAGTAGTAGTTGAGAAAGCCTTCCATCTGCGCCGGGTCCATGCCGCTATAGGGCTGGGCCACATAGATCGCTTTTTCGCCGACGTTCGGAAAGATATCGACGTCCATTCGCGCAACGGCCAGGATGGCAGCCAGGGCAACCCCAATCACGGCCACGATGATGGTGAGCGGACGCGAAAGAGCAAATAGAACCAGGCGCATTACCGGCTGACCTCATCGAGAAAAGGCTGGACATTGCCACGCGCAGCGTCCAGCTCCAGGAGTGCCCGCCAGACGTTCAAACGCCCTAACGCATCGTCAATACGCGCGCTGACCAGAACACGCTGCGCCTGCGCGAGATCGTCTACGGGGGCAAGCCCCGATTGGTAACGCGCTCGCGCCTCATCGAAGGCGGTCTGCGCCGCTGCGACTTCGGCCGGAGTGATTTGGGCCACGCGCCGGGCTCCGTGCAGGGTGGCGAGCGCGGCATCGAACTGAGATTGTAAATTCTTCGCGATCACCTCGAATTGCGCCTGGGCGGCCCGGAGATTCGCAGCCTGCGCGGCCTTCTGTTCGCGCAGCGCGAAACGGTCCGTGAAGGGAAAAGTGACGGTCAGGCCGACGCCCAGATTGGGGACAGTTGGAGCGAGTCCGTTCCAGCCGCCGAGCCGGTGGCCGTTCAGTTCCAGGCCCGTGCCGCGCGCCGAAGCGGTTCCGCCTAACGTGAATTGTGGGTAGTACGTTCGCTCGAGCTCCTGAAGCCGGGATCTTTCGAGCGCTACCGTTGCATTCTGCTGAGCGGCCGCTGGATTTGCTGCAAGATTGGGTGGCGATTGGGGCTCTTCACGCGGTAACTGCGTCAGGAGTTTTCCGGCCTGAACTGCCGGTGAGGAAACGCCCGTAAATTGGGCGAGCGTAGCCCTAGCCACTTCAATGGCTTGGTCGGCCTGCGCCTCTTGCGTCTGCGCGAGGGCCAGCTCGGCTTGAACTCGGGACTCATCGGCTCCGGGCCGCAGTTGTGCATTCACCAGAGCGTGAATGCTCTTGAGGAGCACCTGCCAGCTCTCGACAGCCGCATGCGCGGCCTCCGCGGTCTGCTGCGCAGCGATTAGCGTGAGAAATGCGTCGGCAGTCGCGACAGAAATATCGTGGCGCGTTTTGCTGACTGCCGCATGGGCCTGCTCTTCCGCTGCTGTGGCCGTCAGGACTGCGGCATGGCGTAGGCCGAAATCGAACGGCTGCCAAGTAACCAACAAGCCTACGCCGCTATCCCACACCGAGCCGAAGTTGTGGGCCGGCACGCCATCTACGCTCGGGATGATCGTCTGGGGGAGCAGCAGGCCGTAATACGTGTTTCGAGTAGCGCGGTTTGCTTGCAGCAATCCCTCCGCGCGTGGCAGATAAGCGGTGCGTGCGAGGCGTATGCCCGCGGCGGCGGCGTTCATCTGCTCCTGGGTAACGCGAATACCGGGATAGTTTTGAAGGGCTTGCTCGACGGCTTGGCCGATGGTCAGGGACGAGGAATCACTGGCCTGCTGAGCGTTCACCGCAACGGCTGCCATGAATACCAGGCTGATGAAGCGTGTATGCGTAGCCGTCATTTGCCTTCGATCAACTCGCCAAAGAGCTCCCGGATCTTGTCTTTAGCTGCAGCCAGGGCTTTGCGGCCGCGGGGCGTGGCGCGATAGATTTTGCGCAGCGATTTGCCTTTCCGCTCTTGCTTCGATCGTAAATAGCCCTTCTTTTCCAGTCCATGTAACAGCGGATAGAGTGTTCCCGGACTGATGCGATAGCCATGCCGGCCAAACTCTTCGAGCATGCCCAGGCCAAAGATCGGCCCTCCCGCCGCGTGGTGCAAGATATGGAGCCGCATGAAGCCTGAATAAAGATCCCGGTCCGCGGTCGGGTCACTATAATCGACTTTCGTTTTCGATGATCGATTACGAAGGGCCATTATAGTCCAGCGGCAATCAGATAAAGCGCCACAATGTTATGCTACGTCGAAGAGCAGCTTGAACCCATAATCCATGTGAAGCTGCTGATGGCAGTGGAAAAGAGTCAGGCCATCCATAGCCGGCGTGAAGTCAGCCTCGATTTTCTTGAAGCCCTTGACCAGAACAACATCTTTCAGAATTCCCGCCGTGCTTTTTCCGTAAACATTGGTCAGTTCGAAGCTGTTGCGGTGCAAGTGAACGGGATGTGCGTCGTCCGTTTGGTTGTCGAATACCAGGCGATACCGTCTGCCCTTTTCGAGACGGCGCGGCTGATCGCTTTCGGCATAGCTCTTGCCGTTAATCGTCCAGCGGTTGAAGCCGCCCCGGCCTCCGTTGATCTTTCCGAACACTAACTGAATCAGGTCATCAGGATGTTGCGCCGGACTGTTTTCACCGAACAGCGTATAGTCCCATCTGGTTTTGGGCGGCTTGATCCATTGAGGCTTCCCGGAGCGGTTGGCGTACTCCACCACAATGCCCATTCCGTTCGCGCGATCATCGTCTTTCGGGGTGCCAAGAATCCAGACTCCGGGATGGTTCATTTCGACCATGGCGTCGATGCGCTCCGCCGTTCCGAGTTCCAGCAGATCGACGGCTTGAGGGTGGGGCACTGGATTTCCATCGAGCGCGACGACCTCGAAGCGATGTCCGGGCAGGGCAAGCTGAATGATCTCGGTTGCGCTGGCGTTCAGGAAATGAAACAGGATGCGCTGGCCTTCCCGGACGCGAATGGGCTCGCCGAACCCCAGGCACTTACCGTTAATGGTGAATCGCTGATAGCCGATTTCCCAGCCGTTCGGCTTGCCTCCCGATTCGCGTTCCTCCTTTTTTTCGGCGGGAGTGTTCGGGTCAGTATCGTCTTCTTCCTCTTCGGTGGTGAAGAAAGGCTCGAATTCGTGCGTTGCGAGAAAGACCTCCTGATCGTAGCGGCCGGGGTTGGTCTTGGGTTCGATATAGACGAAGGCAAATTGGCCCGTATAGGTCCCGCGGCTCAGGTCGGACATGGGCTCTACGTGTGTGTGGACAAATCGCGCGCCGGATGGTTGCGGCGTTAGTTGATAACGAAGATGACCATGCGCCGGAACTTGGAGGCTTTTCTCTTCGGCGGCTCCATCGACGGCGGCGGGGATGATCTGCCCGTGCCAGTGGACCAGCTCCGCGGAATCCGTATCATTGAACAGATCTACCGTGACCGGTACACCTTCGCGCAACCGAATTAGAGGCCCCGGCACAGAGCCGTTGTAAGCGATGGTGCTGATGGTGTGGTCCTTGGCGATGTCGGCGAGCACCGGACCGATGCGGAGAGTGATATCGGGCTTGGTGTTTGTAGTTGAGGCTTCCTGTTTGGAATTTGATGGGCCACTGCATCCGGAAAGGAGAGCGGCGCTGCCGGCCATCGCAGAGAGAAACTCGCGGCGGCGTAAATTCACGGGTAATAATCTAACAGATCCGGTTCCACGGCCAGGATGGAATGCACCGTTTCCGCCGCCGCTCGATAAAGATTGCCTTGAAATGAACTAAAGAATCGGCGCGCTCGGAGGGCGCCACACAGCTCTGTTGCGCCGCTCGAATGTTTGCAGCGGCGCAACGCAGAGCCACGCGAAGGGTAACCTGTCCTAGCGGCGCGACCGCCTCGAGACATTGACGGTCAGCGTTGCGGTGCCTGAGCCAGCGGCATTGCTCGCACTCAAGGCGACTTTATAGGTCCCTGCCGCGCTCGGCGTGCCGGAGATCAATCCGGAAGACTTGTTTACGGTAAGTCCTGCGGGCAATCCGATCGCGTTGAAGTTGGTGGGATTGTTGGTTGCCGTGATCTGGTAGCTCAGGGCCACTCCGACTCTCCCGGAATCGGTGGAGGAGCTTGTAATCACCGGCGCGGATCCAGTTGTTCCACCTCCGTTGCCGGTTGTGCCACCCCCACTACCGGTTCCGCCCCCACCGCAAGCAGGAACGCTCGCATTGTTGGTATAGGGCGAGGCCGCCGCGCAGGCAAACGGCTGCGGAGGGATTGCCGGTGCCGGATCTTTCGAATCGATCGGTTCGAGTGTCGCATCTGCTGTCTGGCCGAATGTGTTGCTGGTGAGCGTTACCGTGCCACAGCCGCCGCCGTTCCAATAGGAGTTATACGAGCCATCTGAAAGCACTTCGACCGCTGTGTTATTCGACACCGTCACTTGGCCACAAGCGGAGTTGTACTGTTTCCAGACGTAGATGGCCACATTGCCCCCTCCGGAAACAGGAGTGCGGTTGAGCACGCGATTGCTTTCGACCTGCTGGTTCGTTCCATCAGCGATCCCGATGCCGCATTGTCCAGTATCGACGAGCGTGTTATTCACAAACTGAGCGTTATTAGCGGTATCGTCGGCAATGATGCCGCAACCGGAAGGGCTGTGGCCGCCACGGATATAGTTCCCGCTTACGGTGATGCCGTTGGTAAGACCGAAGTTGATGGAGTCTTCCTGGTTTTCCGGATATCGATACAGCGAGGTGTCAGTGCTCGAGAGCGCGTAATTGTTCCTGATTGTGACATTGCTGTTATTGCTCCAAGCCTGGAAATTCTGTCCGCGCGACTGACCGTCCGCCGATTGCGAAGGGTCAGAATCAATGGGATTCAGCAGAAAATTCCCGACGATTGTAGCAGTATTCACATTTCCGATTTCAATGTTCGCTTCGCCATAAGCAATAACGTTGCCCTGTACGGTTAGATTGGATGTGCTATCTGCGAAAAGGCCATCATGATTATCGCAGCAAGTTTTTCGGGTGGAGGAGGTGATTTCCGGGTGAATATAATTGTCGTAGATGTAGATCGAACCACCACCGCTGATGCGAATTCCATTGCCTCCGCAAGGGCCGATGACCGAATTCTGAATCGTGATGTTATTGGAACTGTTGATGGTTACGCAATCCCCAGTGGGGTTTGTAATCGAGAGACCGCTGATCACGGTACCGTTCTGGCCGCTGATCGTAATTGGTCCGGAAGCCGTTAGCGAGGCTCCAAAAAGATGTGCATTTTGCCCCGAAACAACGAGCAAAATCAGAAGGAACAATCTAGCAATAACTTTCATGGTTCGTGCTTTTGAACTATAAGTGGTTTAATTGTGATGGTAAGGAGCGAAGTTTCTGTCGGATTTCCTACATGCCGACATGCAACCTCGCGGGCCCTAGCAAGCCTGATCCTTACGAGCTGCTATTCGCCAACTCACGATTAAAACGGCTGATGGATCTATACGAATCGTCAATAGAATAATAACATCACATGAAGAAGGCGTCAACGAATAGATGAGCGCGTTAGGGTTTATGCTAGGTGCCGGATTGATTGATACGCGGAGAGACGACGGCGAGTGCGTTATGGCGGCCATTGATCCTTCCGGGAGGCCCTCGTGCGTATGTCGTCAATTTCGCGTATCGGCTCGGATGGTACCCACGTGCAATCAAAAGGTTAGATGACTGCGGATCCGTGCGACATCTAAGGCGTCGAACTGGAGCACCGCTCAGGTAAAGGAATACACTCGTGATCGGCGTGAAACAAGTGCAGCCTGGGACGGGTGAACCGAGAGCTCGGCTTCTTTACGTCCCGCCTATTAGTTGGCTCGGCTTTTCACACGATCCTCCACCCAGGTCGCGCACGTTTCATATTTTCCAAAGCTAACGGAAAGGGAGTCCAGGAAGGACTTTCTGAGACCGGAGAGTTGCCGCAAGCTGCTTCTTAAACCGCGATGCCAAATCGTGATTACTTATCAGGTGGGTCTGCCGGGGGTGCATTGCTTCAGAATTAAATGGCCACGGATTGATTAAACTGCTTCGTTCATCTGAATGGAGATGAATGCGAATACGCCGCCGATATCGCCTTCCGCCAGCAATCTGACTTGCAGGCCATGCATGGGAATCGGCACGCACCGCGACCGACGCGCATCAAAGCAAATCCTGGCGGCGGCTGGTGCAAACTCGACGCAACTCTCTCAGCCCATCGAACGGCAGGGGCGCTATTACTCGGGCTTAACCTGTTCGATCGCGACGGTGAGTTGCCGGAATTTCCTCCTGTAACCTGTCTGTAGCAGAAGTGTAACATCGCTTTACATTCAGCTACTTGTCGTTACTTGCCACCTCTAGCCTTACTCGGTTAGCTTTAATTCTGTATTTCGTTAATCTTCTGAATTTCACTGGCCCGCATCAGAACGGCTGGGCAAGTGCAAGCTTAGAGAGTGCACCTAGCCTTTAGGTGCCTTAAAATCAGATCTCTCAATTACAGCAAAAGGGCGGTAGCCTGCCGAACGTCAATAACGAATCATGACATGGGCGAACGGGATTTCGGGGAACATCACTTGAGTCGTATACCGGCATCCAACGATGGGCAGCAGTGGTTCGCGGTGCGGGTGAAGTCAAACCGAGAAAGAGTAGTTGCCGACGCGCTGCGAGGTCATGGTTATGAAGAGTTCCTCCCGACCTTCCGGCACCCAAAGGATACATTAAGCCGCTCGGGAAGCCCGGAGAAGCCGATGTTTCCCGGATATGTTTTCGGGAAATTTGATCAGAACAAGCGGCTACCGATCCTGATGGTCCCTGGTGTGCTTCACATCGTAGGAATCGGAAAGGAGCCGGTGCCAATAGACAGTACCGAGATCGCCTCAATTCGGGTGATTGCAAACTCTCCCTTTTGCGCCGAGCCGTGCTCCTACATAGGAATCGGCCAGTCTGTGTCGGTGGTTTGCGGCCCGCTGACGGGGGCACAGGGTGTAATTCTGGCCGTCAAAAATCAATGGCGGCTGGTGGCCTCTCTGACTCTCCTCCAGCGGTCTATTGCTGTTGAAATAGATCGAGAGTGGGTTGAACCATGCGGCTCAAACAACAGTTTTGCCACGGAAAGATGTTAATGAACACCAGAATCGTGCTGTTCCTGTGTGCCACCGCCTTATGGGGGCAACAGGCTGCGCTTGCGCCGAGGCATCCGCCCGAATACGGTATCGGCGCCAGCGAAACCCGAGTGCGGGTGGACACCGCGCCCAAGTTTCCGGATCGGCATCCGCGGTATGAAATTGAGCCTGGGGACGCGCTGGAATTGACGTTTTCGCCAAGTGTCGAATATAACCAAACCGTTACAGTGCAACCGGACGGCTACATTACATTACGGGAGATTGGAGACCTTTATGTCCGCGGAAAAACAGTCCCGGACTTGCGGGATGCCATTACGTCTGCGTACAGCAAAATCCTTCACGATCCGGAAATCACCATACTTCTGAAGGATTTCGATAAGCCTCATTTCACTGCAACCGGACAAGTAGGACGCCCGGGGCGATATGACCTCCGCGCCGATACGACCGTCACTGAGGCCCTTGCAATGGCTGGAGGCTTGACCGAAAAAGCAAAAGACTCCCAGGTTGTCCTTTTTCGTCGTGTATCCGACGATTGGGTGGAAACCAAGCTGGTCGACGTGAAGGCCGTATACAAGGGACGCATAGCAGAAGATATTCACGTCCGCCCGGGAGACCTCCTGTTCGTACCGCAGAACCGGTTCTCGAAAATCAAGCCGTTCTTACCGGTCTGGGCTCTCAGTACTTATCTAAGTCCGGCCGCAGGATTGTGATGGGGCCAAAAGTGGAAGATAAGGGTCTGATCGTAGCCAATAGCTCTGTCCCGGCGCGGGCAGCGAGTATAAGAGACTATGTGGCGATCGGCTTTCGCTGGCGCTACCGCATGTTGCTGGTCTTTGCCGTCACGGCCATCACCGGTATACTCGTGGCCTTTTATGTGCCGCCCGAGTACGAATCCGTGATGAAGATGCTGGTGACGAGAGAGCGTGTCGATCCGCTTGTCAGCGTCGACCAGACCATGGCCGGAGCGGCCCGGGACGTCAGCGAAGAAGATTTGAACTCTGAGGTAGAGCTGATAAAAAGCGACGATGTTTTGCGAAACGTTGTGCTGGCTACCGGCTTACAGCGAAAGGTCAAGACTGGCTTCGAAGCGGGTCTATTGAGTCGTTCCTCAGCCACTCCCGAAGTGGTCCGGATAGAAAGAGCGGTCCGGCAGCTAAGCAGTGCGTTATCGATTACCTTGCCCAAGAAAAGCAATGTTATTCGGATCAGTTATCGCTCGAAAGATGCCCGGTTGAGCGCTGCGGTTCTGACCGCTCTCTCGAAACTTTATCTGCAGAAACACTTAGCCGTACACCGCCCTCCCGGACAGTTCGAGTTCTTTGATCGCCAGGTGGAGCAGGCGCGCCGGAATCTGTCGGATGTGCAGGCGAAGTTGCGAGACTCGGCCAGGAAATCGGAAATGTTTGCGGGATCCATGGATCTCGATCTCGTGGTCCAGAAACTCGCCGATCAGCGGCTCGCGCTCCAGCAGACATACACGGAGATCGGCGAAACGGAGAAACGGATCACAGCGCTCGAAAAGCAGCTAGGCTCGACTCCGGCTCGGATGACTACGGCGGTCCGCACGGCGGACAACCCGGAGTTGCTGATGCAATTAAAAAAGACACTCCTGGAACTGGAGCTCAAGCGAACGGATCTGCTGCAGAAATTCGAGCCGACGTACCGGCTGGTGCGGGAAGTAGACGAGCAGATTGCGCAAACGAAGACCGCCATTGCGGCGGCGGAGAGCGCTCCCGTTACGGATCGCACAACGGATCGCGACCCCACATACGAGTGGATGAGGTCGGAACTCGCGAAGGCCCGTACTGAGCTGATTTCCTTGCAGGCAAGAGCCACATCCATCGCCAGGTATACGGCTCAGTACACCGAGCGAGCTCGCGTACTCAGCGATGGCAACCTTCAGCAGCAGCAACTGCTCGCCAACGCTAAGGCGCTGGAGGACACGTACCAGCTTTATCTTCGGCGGCGCGAGGAGGCGCGCATCAGCGACGCTCTGGACCAAAACAAAATCGTCAACGTATCAATTGCCCAACAGCCGAGCTTGCCGGCGTTGCCGACTCGCTCGCCTGTCATGGTAGCGGCCGGAGCCATCTTTTTCGGCCTGCTGCTCAGCATGGGAACAGGTATTGCCTCCGAGCGCCTGGACAATCTTTTCCGAAGCCCCGAAGACGTTCAGACCTATCTCGATATCCCGGTAATTGCGGCCCTACCGGCAAGAGAGCCGGGAGAAATCGGCGGCTCAGGTCAAATGGCGAGCATATGAGCAGACACTCCGAACTGTTCGACCGCGTTGCCAGGGAGAGTGGCTTCTTCGGCAAGCCGATTTATGTCAAAATGCACGCGCGCAGCCGGACACCCATACTGCCGATCCAGGGCCGGACGCGAAGCGAAATCGAAAAAATAGTAAATAGGCTATCCCGCGGCTCAGGCGAGGCGGCATGTAAAACCGTAGTGATCACCTCCATCGAACAGGGCGGTGGGTCTAGTTGGATCTGTGCCCACACCGGCGACTTACTGGCCGCCAGTACCGATGGTTCCGTGTGCCTCGTGGACGCCAACCTCAACTCGCCCACCCTGCATGACTATATGGGTGTTTCCAACCGCTGCGGACTCATAGATTTGCTGAAGGATCCGGCACTCAACGTCAAACAGGTGGCCACGCGGCTTGCGGGGCGAGATTTCTGGTTGATCCCAGGCGGCTCCACGCCGGAAGACAGCGAATGTTTGGCGCAATCGGATAGAATGCGCGACCGTATTGCCGAAATCCGCTCTGCTTTCGAATACGTACTGATAGATGCCCCCCCGGTTGGTCTGTATAATGATGCGCTTGCCCTCGGGCAATTGGCCGATGGAGTACTGCTCGTCGTGCGTGCCAGCTCGACGCGCCGAGATTCCGCCTGCCGCCTCACTGCTGAATTACTAGCTTCCGGTGTCAAGCTAATCGGGGCGGTCCTTAATGATTATGCCTCGCCTATTCCCGAGGCGATCGAAAAATGGCTGTAGTTATCTAAGCTCGCTTCACCGTTTTCCTTCTAGTCCAAAAACCCGTTAACGCTTTCCGATTTCGTCGGAAAATTGGAGGCTTGCGTCAGTAACACCTATGGCGACCGCCACTTCAAGACTACAAACGCCTTCTAAGCCGGATGCAAGGCTTCTGGCAACAACTCCTGCAGCAGGCGAAGTCCTTACCTGGACGCGCACAATTCGGTCGGGGGAAGTGCTTTCGAGCATTCTTCTGGACACCGCCATAATCCTGCTTAACGGCATTTGGCTGCTGCTGTTATTCGGCGAGAGACTCAACACTGGTATTCAGCGGAGCGGCGCGGATCCTTCTTTCCTATTAAGCGATTTCGCGCAACACCTGGGCGGGCTGTTTGCCTATGCAGGCCTGATCCTGCTGACATGCGCGACCACCAATCTCTATGACCAGACTCCGGCACTGGATAACTTTTCCCCGTACGTGATCGCCACACCGGTTGCATTATCAACTGCTCTCTTTGCGTTATGCCTGCCATCTCTCCACGTAAAAGCTGAGTATTGGCTATTCCTGGGGGCCATGGCCTTAACCGATACCGCCGGCCTGTCGGGTTGGAGGTTCCTCCGCTACAAGGTCGCCGCGTCACGTGCGATCGATGGACACAGAACGCGGCGTGCTCTGATCATCGGAGCAGGCAATACGGGAAGAAAATTAGACGCTTATCTCAAATCGCACGGCGCACTCGGGTACACGGTAACAGGGTTTCTCGACGATAACAGTGACGGGAATCCAACGGTTTTAGGAACTGTCAGCGAGTTTCCCAGCATCGCTCGATCCGAATTCGTTGACGACGTGTTCATCGCCGGTAACCTGGACCCCGCGCTCATTCAGCAGTTGAGCGAGGAAGCGAAACATTGCGGAATCGACGTAAAACTAGTGCCAGATATTTGCGAATATGCAGTCTCCTGGGAATGCGTCGGCGATTTGCCGGTGATGATCATTCGCTCGGAGCCTATCCCGATCCTAGGCCTATTCCTTAAGCGAATGCTCGATGTCACGGGCGCATTAGTCGGGCTATTCATTCTGCTCCCCGTCCTGTTCATTATTGGCGTGTTAATCCGACTCGATTCACACGGACCGGTTCTATACCGATCTAGGCGTGTGGGCAAAAAGGGCGCCGTATTTGAGTGTGTCAAGTTCCGCACGATGAGCATCAACGCCGATCGGATTAAAGATCAATTGCGGGCACTAAATCAACGCGTCGGACCCACATTCAAGATTAGTAACGATCCAAGAATCACACGCGTTGGAAAGTGGCTGCGCCAATATAGCCTCGACGAGTTGCCCCAGCTCTGGAACGTCCTGCGAGGGGAAATGAGCTTGGTGGGTCCACGGCCGCATCCTCTGGACGACTACGACCAGTATGCCCTGGACCATCGGCTGCGATTGAAAGTAACCCCCGGATTAACCGGGTTGTGGCAAATTAAGGCGCGCATGGATCCATCCTTTGAACAAAACATGGCACTGGATCTTGAATATATCCATAACTGGAGCTTCGGGATGGATATAAGGATTCTTCTCGGAACCATTCCCGCAGTGCTCAGAGGAGAAGGTCGTTAACGCTTCCGGCGGCAAAATCCAAGCTACGAGCCGCCAGTTCTAATCAACATCATCTGTAGTTTTGTTTCCCCTCGAAAAGGAGAGGTGAGATGAGTGTAGTCCTTGTTACGGGTTCGGCGGGTCTGATCGGATCCGAGACGACAAAGTGGTTCGCTGCCCAGGGCCATGACGTTGTAGGTGTCGACAACAACATGAGAGCCTACTTTTTTGGTCCAGAGGCTTCGACCGGATGGATGCGCGACCACCTGCAGCGAGAAATTGCAGGTTATCGGCATGAGACTGTCGACATTCGCGACCGTCAGGCAATCTTTCGGTTGTTTCAGCAGTACGGGAGCGACATTTCTCTCGTTATCCATACCGCGGCGCAGCCATCGCATGACTGGGCAGCACGGGAGCCGTTTACGGACTTTGAGGTGAATGCGCTAGGAACTCTAAACATGCTGGAGGCTACACGCCAATTCTGCCCGGAGGCCGCATTCATTTTTACATCCACTAACAAAGTGTATGGCGATAGGCCGAATTCGTTGCCGCTGGTCGAGAAGGAGTTGCGGTGGGAGATTGCAGCAGGCCATCCGTTTCAGAAGGGCATTAGCGAAGCTATGTCGATTGACTCGACGATGCATAGCATATTTGGGGCTTCGAAAGCAGCCGCGGATCTCATGGTACAGGAATACGGCCGGTATTTCGGAATGAAGACCGCATGCTTTCGGGGCGGCTGCCTTACCGGCCCGTCACACTCCGGGACTGAACTGCACGGATTTCTCTCGTACCTGATGAAGTGCTGCGCGACGGGAATGCCATATCGTGTATTCGGCTACAAAGGAAAGCAGGTCCGCGATAATATTCATTCCGCGGATTTGGTCAGCGCTTTTGAGCACTTTTTCCGCAAGCCTCGCACAGGCGAGATCTACAACATCGGAGGCGGTCGATACAGCAACTGCTCCATGCTGGAAGCTATCGCCCTGTGCGAAGAAATTACCGGAAGAAAACTTAATTGGCAATACTTCGATGTGAACCGGCAAGGCGATCACATATGGTGGATCAGCGATACGACGCGATTCGAGTCTCACTATCCGGACTGGAGCCTTACCTATAACGTACCTGCGATTCTGAGGGAGATTTACGAAAGGACTTGCTCCCGCTGGTCAACTCTTGTCCCGGTGGCACGCGCATGAACAGCAATCGAAAGCATCCGGTTTTGGGCATTCTGATCGACGCCGTCGATTACGGGATCGCAACGGAAGAGATCCTGTGTGCTGCTCGCGAAGGCAGGCCCTATGCGGTATCAGCACTGGCCGTGCACGGAACAATGACCGGCGTGCTGAACCCGGAGCTCAGATATCGCTTGAACAATTGCGATCTGATCGTTCCCGATGGACAGCCCGTGCGCTGGGCTCTAAATTGGCTTTACAAAACTGGACTGCAAGACCGGGTCTATGGACCGCGATTGACTCTTCGAGTGCTATCGAAGATGGCAGAAGAGGGGCTTTCCGTCTACCTCTACGGCAGCACTGCGAAAGTGGTCCACAATCTTGAGGACGCTCTTGCTCAACGTTTTCCGCGATTGCACATCGCGGGCGCCGAACCATCACGTTTCCGGCCTCTTACGTGTGAGGAACGAGACCAGTTAATACGGCGCGTTCAGGCCTCCGGAGCCCGGCTGCTGCTGGCTGGCCTCGGTTGTCCCCGGCAGGAGATCTTTGCATATGAAATGCGGGATTTGCTCAGAATCCCGGTACTGGCCATCGGAGCAGCTTTTCCCTTTATCGCGGGCACGCTGCCACAGGCACCGCCATGGATGCAAGACCACGGATTGGAATGGCTGTACCGGCTTTTCCAGGAGCCGAGACGATTGTGGAAGCGCTACGTCTTTTTGAACCCGGCCTACCTGGTTTGCGTGCTGCTGCAACGGTTTAGGATTCCATTTGATTCCAAAGGCGTCCAGCCATCTCGAGAAATCTTGGTGGGATGAGCCTTAAACCTCTTTTTTTGGCCGAAAATGATCCAGACAACTTTGCAGGTTAGCGACTCTACATCTCATGTGATCGAGGTTCTACGTTCCCTCTCCGGCGTTTGTTACAAGCAGAGCGCCGGTTGGTTTCCCACCAAGCACTGGAGGGCGGACTTTGGACATCTCGATCTTGCCGAAACGAGAAGAGCAGCGCATGTTCTTCGCTCGTGCGGATATCGAGCCGTAACTGCGCGGCAGGTATCGGACACAATTTCCGTGATTTTTGCTCGCTGTGAAGCAGGGGCCCTGGAAAGCATCGGAATTCCGGCGCCGTTCTGTCCGGAAACGGATGCGCTTTTGCGCTGCCCGCGTGGTCTCTTTGTCGCAATCTTTGGCCCGGATGGTGTTGGAAAATCGTCAATCGGCTCGGCTGTTGTGAATGGACTCGCTCCTTTCTTTGACCACCAACGGACCGTTTGCTGGCGTCCGCAGTTCATCAGCAGCAGAATCCCGAAAGAGCCTCACAAATTCAAGCTGCCGCACGACGCCTCGTTGCATGCGCCGCTGACGTCGGTTGCGAAACTTACGGGCGCGTTTGCGGACTTCTTCCTCGATCACGCAACATTGACACGCAACCAGCTCCGCGGCTCTTCACTCATCGTGTGGGATCGTTATTTCCACGATTTCCGTGTGGATCCCAAGCGATATCGGTATCAGGGTCCAGCTCGATTTTCAAGCCTATTGCTCCGCTCTTTATCGGTTCCGGACCACTTTCTGGGAATTGTCCTCGATGCGGATGAAAACGTCATTTTGCGCCGCAAGCAGGAGCTTCCTCTTGACGAGCTGCAGCGGCAACGTTCCGCGTATCGCTGTCTCGCAGCCGAGTTACCGCACACCCATATTGTGCCGAATGAAGGCGACTTTGAGGCTTGTTTGCAAAACGTGCTCTCGCTTGCGATGACCAGAATGGCAGGTTGGTTCGAGCCGATAGCGGGCGATCTTTTGCACTTTGATGCCACGATCTGATGGACGCATGAATTTACCAGCCGCTCGATCTGCTGAACGCTCAGGAGCATGGTGGCCGCAGACACGCAAATGGGGAGCGCGAGCATTGTTTGCCGTGCTCGACCAGGGCCTCATATCGGGGTCTAACTTTTTGCTTGGAATTCAACTGGCACGCCGTCTGCATCCGGCAAGTTATGGCGCATACGCTGTAGCATTTTCAGTGTTTTCGTTGCTGCTGGTAGTAGACCAGTCGATGGTGCTGGAACCGATGAGCGTCTTTGGAGGTTCCAAGTATGGAGGCGCAGTACGGCGATATGTTGGCCAACTATTGCGATATCAGGTACTCCTGGGCAGCGCCTGCCTGAGCTTGTTGCTGATTGCGACAGCAGGAGTTTACATGGTTCGCCAACCGGGCGAGCTTACGCTCGCTTTGCTCGGAATGGGAATTGCAACGCCTTCTATTTTGCTGTTGTACTTTACACGTCGAGCTGTGTACCTGGAGTATCGCTCGAACGCCGCGGCAGGCGGTGCTCTGCTGTACTGTGCTTTGCTGTTTTCTGCTTTGTGGCTGCTCGATCAAACGGGCTTTCTTTCGCCGTTTACTTGCTTCCTTGATATGGGTGCGGCGGCTCTCGCGACTTCGTTATTGCTGTTGATTTGGATCCGTCCGAAGCTTGTGCGGGTCCACGGCGAGCCGGAGTTCAGAATTGCTCATGAGCATTGGCGTTATGGTCGATGGGCGCTGGGGAGTTCGGTGTTTGCGTGGATCTCGTGGAACGCGTGGTACACCATCGTAGGTAGCTTATCCGGCTTGGCGGGAACCGGCGCGCTCAAAGCGTTGATGAACCTCGCCATGCCGGTAATCCAATCGTGTGCCGCATTGTCGTTATTAGTGCTGCCGCACACTGCGCGGATCGTTCAGGTCGAAGGTGTTCGGGGAGCGAAACGTCAAGCAATCCTGGTAGGAGTCCTGTTTGCTGCTGCGGCTGCCGCGTACTGGCTGGTTGTTCTTGCCTGGCACGATCCGGTGATTGCCTTCCTATACTCCGGGCGTTATGAAGAGATTGCAGTTTGCCTGCCCTGGTTGGCTCTAGCCTCGATTGCCAGTGCCGGAACTGTTGGCCCGGTGAGCGCTTTGCGCGCTTTGGAGAAACCGTCGGCCGTGTGTGTGGCCTTCTTTGTCTCCAGCCTCGCCGGCTTAGCCGTGGGTCTTCCCGCAACGCGAGCCTATGGGGTACGGGGGGCCACAGCGGCGATTTTGGTCTCCTGCGTGGCGGCGCTCGGGATTGTGGTCTCGATGTTGGCGCGCGACAGTCAGTCGATGAGACAGAGTTGCGCACCTGAGATACCCGAAGCAGTCCTGCAATGAGGTACTACAGCATAAGCTCTGCGAGCCGCGTGCTCGACTTGCAGGCAATTGTTCTGACCGCTATCTGCATTCTAGCCGCGGCAATGTTTGTCGTTTACCCTTTTGCCGTGCTAATAGCCGTGGCCGCGGTCCTGCTGCTGTTAGCGGTTCGTTCCGCTGTGCCGGCCCGGCTTGAATGGTGGCAGGCCATAGTGGCGATAAGCTTGGCCGGCTTTGTAGTTCTCAACTACGGCTTCGAAAATCTGATACTCGGCCGTGTTGCCGGTGTGCCGCTCCTGTTCGGTGAATTCATGATGTTCGGGGGGCTGCTGCTAGCCATTCGGAAGCAAGGAATCAGACAGTTGCAGCCGGCATTTCGCGATCCGATCATGCGCTGTCTGGTATTCCTGATGGCCTTTTCTGCTTTGCATTTAGTCTTCAATGTCCCGCGCTATGGCCTTTACGCGTTTCGCGATGCATCGCTGTATGTTGAAGGTGTACTTTTTGTGCCGGCAGGTTATCTCTGGGCTAACGAACGGAACGGCACGAAAAGATTCGTTCAATGCCTGATTGTGATATTCACCCTGAATGTGCTGTATTCGTTCACATTGCCTTGGGGCGAGACGCTGCAGAGCATATCTCCAACTTCCGGCGTGTTTCAGCCAACTCCGGTCCTCGGACACTATGAAGAAATTGGAACGTATCTCGTCGCGGGCGCGCTGCTATGTGCCTGGCTGGCCGACGCTGCTGCGGGTTGGTCCCGCCGGATCTTGTGGGTTCTGGTCGGAGCCCAAATGTGCGGATTGGCGGTACAGCAAAGCCGTTCGATGTATCTCGGCATCTTCATTGTCCTTGTCTTGCTCTTTGTTCTCGGCGAGAGAAGGAAACTGCGCCTCGCCTTACGCGCGATGGGAGGCGGATCCATCGCTATCGTTGCACTTCTCGTCGTCATTTCACTTTCAGGAATCAAGCTCCAGGGCCGTGCCGGCGAGATCAATGCGGATTTCCTGCGCCAATATGCGCTCAGCGTTCTTTCCGTGGATAATTCGAACGCCCGCCTTTCTAAGGATGACGACCGATTGGATTGGTACCACCAAGTTTGGGAAGGCACTGCATCGGACCCATTCACTCTGCTAGTAGGCCAGGGATTCGGACTACCTCTCATTGACTTTGAAGCGGAGGACGGGATGCCAATCCGCCAGCCGCATAACGCTGCGATGGGAGTATTTGGGCGGTTGGGAGTATTAGGCCTGTCCGTTTGGCTGGTGCTTCAGGTACTTCTTTTCAAAAGATTTTTTAGGGCGCTAAGGGTTCAAGAGCACTATCTCCATGGGCTGATTCTTTGGCTCCTGATGTTCTATATCGTGGCTTTGCTCATGTCGATGGTGCAACCGGCGCTGGAGTTCTCGCATTACGCTGTACCGTTCTATTTCATCGTCGGATTCTCGTTGAAGATGCTGCATACGGCCTTGGCGAAATCGCGAGTCCCAGTGCTCGCACCTTCAATCAGCATATGACGACAAAACAGAAAGCCATTGTAACGACAAGCTGGGATGACGGACATCCGGCCGATTTGCGCTTAGCCGAAATGCTGAGTAGGCATAATTTGCCCGCGACCTTTTACGTTCCAGTGATTGGTCCCGACGGCAAGCCCACGCTGCAATCGAACGGAATCCGTTCGTTACGCCGCGCTGGATTCGAAATCGGCGCTCATACAATCTGTCACACGATTCTGACTGGTATCCCGCAAACCCGGGTCAGAACCGAAGTCTTTGACTCCAAGGCCGTTCTGGAGGACACTCTGGGCGAACCCATAACCATGTTCTGTTATCCAAAGGGCCGGTTTGATCGGCATACGGTAGCGTGCCTCCGGGAGGCAGGATATCGTGGAGCCCGCACTACCCGGGTTCTCGCTACACCGCGGAACTTTCATCGCTACGAGATGCCGACCACTATTCAGGCGTTTCCCACGAGGCCCATGGGCTATATACGCAACCTGACCAGACGTATGGCATTCGGAAGCTTATACTCCTACTGCACCCGGCATTGCAGGCAGAAAAGCTGGGTTGATTTGGGCAAACAGTTATTTGATACTGTGCGGCAGCGCGGCGGGATTTGGCACTTGTACGGGCATTCTTGGGAACTGGAAAGTCTTCACCTATGGGACGATCTGAATGATTTGTTCACTTATATCGCTCATCGCGAAGGCATCCTATACACCTCTAATTCAGGCCTGCTCGATTTTGCACATCCGAGCTAGAAGCACACCGGTTTGAAAATCCTCCTCGTTCACAATTATTATCAGCACCGCGGCGGCGAAGACGTTGTCTTCGAGCTAGAGCGCGATTTGCTTCGGCGCGAGGGGCATCGAGTTGCGGAATACTGCCGCAGCAATGACGAGTTGCACCAATTGACGCTCGCCGGCAAAATCGTAGCCGCGAAGGCGACAGTATGGGCACGCGACTCCAACCGCGACCTCCGCGCGATGCTTCGGCAGGAAAAATACGACGTCGTGCACGTCCATAACACATTTGTGCAGATTTCGCCTTCTATCTATTGGGCGTGCCACGAGGCGGACATTCCTGTAGTGCAGACGTTGCATAACTATCGCTTGTTTTGCCCGTCCACCAACTTCGTACGCGATTCGCACGTCTGTCGCGAGTGCATGGAGCACGGAGTGTGGCGAGGAGTGCGCCACGCCTGTTTTCATAACTCCCGTACAGCGACAGCGAGCGTGGCTCTCATGCTGCTGGTTCACCGGTGGTTTAAGACCTGGACAACCTGTGTGGACCGCTACATAGCGCTGAGCAACTTTGCTCGTGATCAGTTTGTTGAAGCTGGCCTGCCTCCCGAAAAAATTCACATCAAGCCGAATTTCGTTTATCCGGATCCTGGCTGCGGCAACGAAAAGCAGGACTTTGCCGTGTATCTGGGGAGACTATCTGAAGAGAAAGGCTTGAAAACGCTGTTATCGGCGCTCAAGTTGCTGAACGGTCGTGTGCCTTTGGTTCTCATCGGAGATGGGCCGCTACGCGCTAGCTTGGAAGCTCAAGCCGCTTCCGATCAGCTTTCCTCGGTTCATTTCCGGGGGCGCCTCGAACACAAGGAAGCATTAGACCTGGTGAGGCGATCACGTTTCCTGGTGCTGCCCAGCCAATGCTATGAGACTTTCGGCCTTTCAATTGCTGAGGCATACGCCTGTGGAGTACCCGTGATCGCCTCTGATTTAGGATCTCTTGCGGAAATTGTCGACGACGGTTGTACCGGATTGCGCTTCCGGCCCGGCGATGCAGCGGACCTCGCCCAGAAGATCGCCTGGGCTTGGGACCATGCTGAAGCGATGGCCGCTATGGGGCGAGCCGGTCGAGCTAAATTTGAGTCTCATTACACGTCGGCGACCAATTACGCCATGTTGATGGATATCTATAGAACTGCTATTGCTGCACGAGGCTGTACCGCACAGCACAATAGCGAGTCGCGCTTGATTGAGCTTCGAACATGAAGACAACAGCAGATCACATCCAAGCACTGCTTTCCCTGACGCTTACACCGGAGTCCGGCGCCGGAAGATCCTATGTAAGCCAGGTCGAAGACACTCACTGGCCGGAGTTGCTGCAGGTCGCCGAAGCGCACCACGTAACCTTGCGCGCGTTCGCCCCCCTGCTCAACCTTCCTCCGGATTCCGTACCGGACCGCGTTCTCTGCCGAATCAGGCCCGCGATAGAGGCGGAACACAGGCGAATCGAGGAGATTTTGCCCGTTCTGCATCGAATTTGCCAGGCGTTCACTGAAGCTGATCATCCGCTGATCGTGATTAAATCTCTCGATCATTGGCCGGACTTCGGCGACGACGCAGACGTATACACAAACGCACACCACAAGCTGGTTCGAACCATCCTGATGGGGAACTTTCGCGCGACTCGTAAACCGCGAACCTTGGGTGATCGATTAGCCAACAAACAAACTTACATTATTCCGGGAGTAAGAACTCATTTTGAAGCCCACATGCAGAGGCTTGGACAGGTAGGAGAGCAAGTCACCGTCGCGCAGAGATTTCTTAACCATGCTCAAACCATCACCGCAAATGGATACAGCTTTCTGGTCCCGGCGCCCGAGGAACGAGTTATAGGTGCCGCATTGATGCGCATGTATCGTCACCTTCATATCCGAATCTGCGACATCTTGAATACTGGTAAGCTGATTCAGCAGAATGTGCTGAACTATGCGACCCTACGGAATGCCGCCGATTTGGGCGGAGTTTGGAACGGCGTCGCGACCTATCTCTCAATCGTTTCGGATTTTCATCGTAAATTTGCCGGAAAACCACTCGCTGTTCCCGTCAATGTGCGGAGATCCGCACTGTTCGGCATTGAGGACCTTTCGATACGCGGTAAGTTCATGAAGATACCCATGTTGCCGGAGGCTTCCCGACTATATGGCCGGCAGTGGGCGCAAACAGCGCGCCGTGGTTCGATTTCCGCAACGGTCCGGCTTCTGATGGTTCCCCCGCTGGTTTCGGCCTCATCGACAGCATACGCGATCTTTGGACGAGGTCTTCGAATCTGGTAGTTTCTCCCGTCGCATTTCCCCAATCTCGGCTTTGAAAATCCGTTCTACCTTTTTTTCTGGAGGTCTTTAGTGCAGCTTGGCAGGCGTGTCAGACACGTGTCTCGGGTTCATCGTCAGGAAGGAGTTCTGGCGGTCATCTGGGAATTCCTGTTTCAGGCGTTCAAACCGTTTTTGCGTGTCTATGAGTGGTCGCTATGGCATTGGTACATGAAACGCCGGCGCAACTCTTTCCATGTCGTGGGCAGCGAGATGACCGTTCTAAGCGCTGATAGGGGGGTTTCGCGGGAACTCGCCGTTCACCGGATTCATGAGCCGTTGGCCACGCTCCTCCTCCAGCAGTATCTGAAGCCCGGGATGACCGCTGTCGATGTCGGCAGCAATATCGGGTACTATGCCTTACTCGAATCCCGTCTCGTTGAGCCGGGCGGGAGAGTCATCGCGATCGAACCAGTCCCGCGAAATTTCGAGCAATTACGGCTGAATATCCGCAATAACGCCCGGATGAACGTCCATGTAAACCAGCTTGCAATCGCGGACCGGAACGGCACGCTGCCCATCTATCTTTCGGCTCGATCAAACTGGCATTCGCTACTGCCGACGCCATCTTCAAAAACATGCACGGTGACCGTTTCTACACTCGATGCTTTTCTTTCCGGCTTCGAGCTTAACTCGGTGGATTTCATTCGTATGGATCTGGAAGGCTACGAGATTCAAGTCATCAAAGGGATGCGACGAATTTTGGAATTATATCGTCCGCACCTTCTGATTGAGCTTCATCCAGATCTGGTCGGCCCTGACGCAACAATCGATTATCTTCGGACCCTGGAAGAATTTGGCTACGCTCCCCAATTTGTGTTCGAACAGGAAAGAGATTATGCAATCCGGTGGAAATTCGTGAAACCGGAGCACCCGAGCATGCGGGAGCTCATGCGGCATCCGTTGATTGTGCGCGATCAGCGCGCGCTTACGGCGTTCTTTTCTTGCGATAGCCGCCCTGAACTGTTGACATCTCCTTCAATATTTTTTGAACGAGCTCAACAGCTTCTGCCGACCTGAAATATTTTGACCTGGGATAACCGGCTTACCGTTACACAGGCAAGCAACCATCCGGCCTGGACAAAGTTTTTTCCCGTATCGCTACGGCGCGGGAACGTTGCCAATTGAATAACTTGATCATCGAAGGATTCTTAAGACGGAGTCTGTCAATGTTGTTTTCGAATCGTTCCGGCGCATGCCGTAACTACATCCCGGCCAGCTGCGAGTCCGTTACTCGGGTTTGTAGCAAGCTCCTCAATACGCACAATCTGAGTTGGTTCAGATCTAGCGGAACCACTGTTGCGGCTGCAACGCTGCTGAGTCTGGCGGTTCTCGTTCCGTCCGCCAGGTCGCAGAGTGGTAACTTTACGATCGTTGCGCTGCCGGATACCCAGTATTACTCAGAATCGTATCCGGACACGTTCACCGCTCAGACCCAATGGATTGTGAGCAATGCGGCTGCGCTGAATGTGCAGATGGTGTTGGGTTTGGGAGATGTTGTCAACACCGCCACCAATGTAACGGAATTCCAAAACGCAGACAGGTCGATCAAGCTGCTGGACAGCGCCAATATCCCGTATCTTTTGGCCGTTGGCAACCACGATTATTCCGACAGCGGCAGTGCCAGTGGGCGCACCTCGGAGCTGACCAATTTCAATACCTATTTCGGTCCTTCGCGCTATCAGAACTATTCCTGGTACAAGGGCCAATATCCGGCGGGAAGCAACGAAAATTTCTATGGGGTCTTGACCATCAATGGCAAGACCTATCTTTTTTTGATGCTGGAATTATTTCCGCGTGATTCCGCCCTCGCTTGGGCAAATTCTGTACTCGCTGCATATCCGACTGCGGAGGTCATCGTCGTTACCCATGCCTATGTTTACACCGACAACACTCTTGTGTCGCGCTGCGATAACCTTAACGCTCAAGCCTATAACGTCGGCGCCGACAACAACGGCGACAATCTATGGACTAAGTTCGTCAGCCAGCACCCCAACATCAGCCTCGTCTTAAGTGGACATTTCACCGCGGGCGGCGGATATGGAGCGAGCCGGCGAGCTGATCTGGGCATCAATGGAAACCTCGTCAATCAGATATTGTCGGATTACCAGGAGATGCAGCCGGGCGGCGGGAACGGCTATCTCAGGATTTTGCAGTTTAATCCGTCGGCGAACGGAGGAGCCGGTACGATTACGGTAAGCACCTATTCGCCAACGCTGAACAACAATCTCACGGATCTCAACAATCAGTTTACGGTTCCCTGGCATAGTACAGGGGCAAATCCGACCGGCACGGGAACGGTTTCTGGAATCGTGAAAGATGTTTCGAGTTGTAATGCTGTTTCTGGAGCTACGGCATCCACCACTGGCGCCTCTCAGTCCAGCAATGCGAGTGGAAATTTCACACTCAGTGTCCCTACGCCGCAACAGTACACGGTGGATGTCCAGGCAAGTGGCTATTTTCCGACTTCCCAGACGGTGAATGCCTGGACAGGGTACCCCGAACTGAGCAAGTATTTCATTTCGACGACGCAGCCCGGTTCGATTTCCGGAACGGTAAAGGATTCCTCTGGTACGCCGATTCCCGGCGTCACAATTTCGTACAGCGACGGTAGTACGACAACGGATTCCAACGGCAATTACTCCTTCAGCAACGTTCTGCCTGGCACTTACACCGTTACGGCTTCTGCCAATGGATTTCAGACTTCCAGTGCGCAAAATGTGAGCGTCGCCGCGGGCGGGGCTGCCACTGTAAACTTCACTTTCACCGCGGCCGGAAGCATTGCCGGAACCGTAGTCAATTCTTCCGGCACAGCAATCCCGGGGGCGACCGTGTCCTACAGCGGTAGCTCGACCACAACCCTCGCCGATGGTACTTACACGCTTTCAAACGTCCCGGTGGGTACGTATGGCGTCACCGCGAGTGCATCCGGATTTCAAAGTGCAACGCAAATGGGTGTAACTGTCAAAAACGGCGCCACAACGACAGTGAACTTCACGCTGCCCAATGCGGGGGCGCAGAGTTATTCGATTTCCGGCAACATCAGTCCGGCATCAAACGGCAATGGTACCAGTCTCGCATTGAGCGCCCCCTCGCCGATATTGGTGCAGAGCGCTCACGGCTCGGCGGCCACAGGCAGCACGTCCGCGACGGTATCATTCGGAGCGGCTTCGGGAGCTGGAAACACGATCGTCATTTTCTCGAAGTTGGGCGGCACAACGATCTCGAGCGTGACCGACAATCAGTCGGGCGGGGCAAACAACTATACGTCCGTGCTAGGTCCCGTCAACTGGGGCGTCGCACCGAATCCTACCGACCGCTGGGCGCAGGTATTCATAGCGAAAAATGTTATAGGCGGCAGCGTGCTAACCGTAACGGTCAAGTTAGCGACAGGCTCGACGCATCCCATTTATTTGGCTGCGTTGGAATACTCGGGCGTTGATCCCGCAAATCCCGTGAATGCTACGGCGGTGGGGACCGGGAAGCTTTCACAAAATGGAGCTCCAACCACCAGCACGCTGAACACCACCGTGGGGAATGCAAAGTTAGTCGCCACAAGCTGGGATTCCAACGAATCCTATAATGCCGCCGGAAACGGTACGGGTTACACAACCGATACAGCGGCCGGCGCGCCGAGCCAAACAGGAGGACCGGGATGGGCGAACCTCACCGAGGATAGTGCGGCTACCGGGGCGGGGCCCTGGAAAGCTACCGCCAGTTCATCTGGCGCGAACGGCTGGAGCGTCGATGATTGGGCCATTCTATTGATCGCGCTCGCGCCGGCTCCCGGTACGTCTCAGACCGTGACCGCAGATGGCAGCGGCAACTACACTTTTACCGCCGTAAGTAATGGCACGTACACTATCACGCCAAGCAAGTCGGGCGTCACTTTCACTCCGGCGACTCAAGCTGCGACTGTCGCCAGCGGCAACGTCACCGGAGTCAATTTCACTTCGGTGGCCGCCACCGGCACTGTCTCCGGCACAGTTACAAACTCGAGCGGGACCGCCGTCTCGGGAGCTACCGTCTCGTATACCGGCGGTTCCACAACCACCGCCAGCGACGGCACCTATACTCTTACGAACGTTTCGGTGGGCACCGTCAGCCTCACTGCGGCGGCAACCGGGTATCAGAGTTCCACACAGAGCGTAGCAGTCACGACAGGCGCAACTACGACCCAGAACTTCAGCCTTACGGCTGCGGCCGGTACAGTGTCCGGGACCGTCTCGAACTCAGGCGGCACTGCGATTTCCGGTGCTACCGTCTCCTACAGTGGCGGTTCCACCACAACGGCGAGCAATGGGACTTATACTCTCTCGAATGTTCCTGCGGGAATAGTCAATTTCACCGCAAGCGCAACTGGCTATCAAAGCTCAATCCAAAGCGTAACAGTTGCCGCCAACACGACAACGACCCAGAACTTCACGCTCGCAACTGCCGTAGGCACCTTATCCGGCACAGTAAAGAACTCGGCCGGGACTGCGATTTCAGGCGCCAGTGTGTCTTATACCGGTGGCTCGACCGTCACTGCCGCAAATGGCACTTACACACTCTCCAATGTCCCAGTGGGCACGGTAAATCTGACTGCGAGCGCGGCGGGCTATCAAAGTTCGACGCAAGCGGTTACCGTGGCCGCCAACACCACCACGACACAGAATTTCACTTTATCGACGGCAGTAGGGACGATCTCGGGTACCGTCACGAACTCAGGCGGGACCGCCATCTCCGGCGCTACTGTTTCCTACAGTGGCGGCTCTACCACAACGGCCAGCAACGGTACTTACACTCTGTCCAACGTTCCGACGGGCACGGTAAGCCTGACCGCGGCCGCAACAGGGTATCAGAGTTCAACGCAAACGATCACGGTGACCGCCAGTACCACAACGACCCAGAACTTCACGCTTTCGGCCGCCGTCGGCACGATTTCGGGTAGCGTCACAAGCTCAGCCGGGACCGCTATTTCCGGTGCTACGGTTTCGTATAGCGGCGGTTCTGTTACCACCGGCGCCAACGGTACCTATACTTTGTCTAATGTTCCGGCCGGCGCGGCCAGTGTAACTGCGGCCGCCACCGGCTATCAAAGTTCGACACAAAACGTAACAGTGACCGCTGGCAACACCACGACCCAGAACTTCACGCTCTCGACCAGTGCAGGCGCCATCTCGGGCACCGTGAAGAACGCAACCGGAGCCGCAATCTCCGGCGCCACTGTTTCCTATGGCGGCGGTTCGGCTACTACCGCCGCCAACGGCTCTTACACGCTTTCGAATGTCCCGGTCGGTACAGTCAGCGTTACTGCTACTGCGGCCGGCTATCAGAGTTCCACCCAGAGCGCCACGGTTGCGGCTGGCGCCACCACCACACTGAACTTCACACTTGCGGCAACAGTTACCGTAGGTACCATTTCCGGCACGGTCACAAATTCCAGCGGGACCGCCATTTCCGGCGCTACGGTTTCCTATAGCGGCGGCACTGCCACGACCCTCAGCAATGGCAGTTACACGCTGTCGAACGTCCCGGCGGGCACGGTGAGCGTTACCGCAAGCGCAACCGGCTACCAGAGTTCCACTCAAAGCGTCACCGTGAGCGCTGGCGCCACTACGACCCTGAACTTCACGCTTTCGGCTACAGTTAGCGCAGGTACGGTCTCCGGGACGGTCACAAATTCCAGCGGGACTGCGATCTCCGGCGTTACGGTGTCCTATAGTGGCGGTTCCGCTAGCACTGCCGGTAATGGCAGTTATACGCTGTCGAATGTGCCTGTGGGTACGGTGAGCATTACCGCAACTGCAACCGGCTACCAGAGTTCCACTCAAAGCGCAGCGGTTACCGCCGGCGCCACTACGACCCTGAACTTCACGCTATCAGCGTCGGTAGGGCCGACTTACTCGATTCAAGGCGCAATTGCCCCGGCGTCAAATGGCGCCGGAAGCACTGTCGCCTTGGGCGGGGCTGTCCCGGTACTGGTGCAGAGCGCGCATGGTTCAAAGGCAACTGGAAGTAGCTCCGCCACCGTCTCGTTCGGCAGTACGTCTGGAGCGCATAACGCGATCCTCATCTTCACGAAATCCGGCAACGTTAAAGTCTCTACTATCAGCGACAACCAGGCCGGTGGCAGCAACACATACACCTCTATCCTCGGACCCACGCAATGGGGCGTCGCGCCAAACCCCACCGATCGATGGGGACAGGTGTTTCTCGCGAAGAATATTGCAGGCGGCACGAAACTTACCATAACCGTGAACTTCACCGGATCTTCATCGCATCCTCTATACTTGGTCGCGCTCGAATACTCGGGCGTCGACTCGGTCAACCCAATCAATGCGACCGGCGTCGGAAGTGGGAAGGTCTCCTTGAATGGCGCCCCAACTACCGCAAACGTCACGACCAAAGTGGCGAACGCGAAGTTAGTCGCAACGGCGTGGGACTCTAACGAATCCTATAATGCAAGCGGCAATGGGACCGGGTACACGGCAAACAGCGCCGCCGGCGACCCGAGTCTCACGGGAGGGCCTGGATGGGCCAACCTGACCGAGGATGAGTCAGCCGTGACCTCCGGAACGTGGAAGGCTACCGCCAGTTCGTCCGGGGCCAACGGGTGGAAAGTCGACGATTGGCTCATCCAATTGATCGTGCTTACGCCGGCCACATCCCAGACAGCAACTGCCGATGCAAGTGGGAATTACACCTTCACTGGCCTCAACAGCGGGACCTACACGGTCACGCCGAGTAAGTCAGGCCGCACTTTCACGCCGGCCAGTCAATCCGTCAGCGTAAGCAGCGGGAACGTAACCGGAGTGAACTTCACCGCCAATTAAATGGCCTTTTCATTTCGCCGCGGGACTTCGGTCGCGCTGAGCGGAGCCGGTTCCGGTGTTGGTGCAGAGCGCTCATGGCTCGGCGGCCACCGGAACCAGTTCCGCAACGGTTTCCTTCACGGCGGCTTCCGAGCTGGAGATACAATCCTGGTCTTTACCAAAACCGGCGGCAATCAGGTATCGACCATTACCGACCAAACCGGAGGCACTAATACCTACACCTCTGCACTAGCCGCGGCGCTATGAGGCATCTCTCCCAATCCAACCGATCGCTGGGCACAGGCATTCGTCGCCAAGAACATTGCGGGCGGTAGTACCCTGACCGTTAATCTGGGCGGAAGTTCCACTCACCCCATCTACGCAGTCGCAGTCGAATACTCGGGCGCGTTGATCCGGTCAATCCCATCAATGCGACGGTGGTGGGAACCGGAAACCTCTCCCAGAATGGCGCCCCAGCCACAGCCAACCTCACCACCACGGTGGCGAATGCAAAATTAGTCGTCACCGCCTGGGACTCGAATGAATCGTACACGGCGGGCGATCCGAGTCACACGAGAGGACCCGGATGGGCCAATCTGACGGAGGGTGAAACAGCTGCCGCCGCCGGAACCTGGAAAGCAACGGTCAGTTCCTCAGCGCTCCCGGGTGGACGGTCGATGATTGGGCCATCCAGTTGGTGGCGCTTGCGCCTGCCTCTTCGCAAACGGTAACCGCCGACGCCAGCGATAATTACACCTTCAACAACGTGAGCAATGGGTCTTATACCGTTACTCACACCAAATCGGGGCTCACGTTTACTCCTACTCAACCTGCGACTGTCACCGGAGCCAATGTCACCGGAGTTAACTTCACGGCGAACTAATGGACTCTCTCTGAATCGCTATTTCGCCAAGGCCGACGGACTACACGCCGGCATGCCGGAAGTTCTGTTGGTTGTATACGGAGAAGCCGCAACACACCATTTCGGCTGCGGTGGGATCGGGGGAGTTGGAAACGCGAAGCTAATTGGTTTTAGCCGTGATCCTGCCGCCGCATTAAACACGTTACCCGAAAGAGAGACGCTACAACCGCCACCGTCCCAGTACGCATTGTGCTGGCCGTTGGCGAGGATCATGTCGGCGACATTCCCCGACACTGTTGTGGGCCCGCATGGGTTGCGGTACTGCTTCCAGGCATAAATCGCAGTATTTCCGCCCTTCGGAACAGGTGTGGTGTTATAGATCTTGTTACCGTTCACCGTTTGATTGATCCCGTCTGCAATGCCGATCCCACACTGGCCGGTATTCAACAGCAGGTTGTTTTCGAATCGCATATTATTTGCGTTAGCGTCTGCAATCACCCCGCAGCCGCTCGGGCTGTGCCCTCCGGTGATGTAGTTGTTTTGGACGGTGGCTCCATTCGCAACACCGAAGTTAACGCTGTCTTCCTGGTTCTCGGCGTAAAGATATCTCGTGGTGTCCCGGCTCGATAGGGCGTAGTTGTTCTGCACCGTCACACTTGTGCATGTATGACTGGGATCCGCTCCCCAACATTGAAAATTCTGACCGCGTGGTTGCGGCCCTCTCGGATTTAGCAGGAAGTTTCCAACTACGGCGATTACTGAGTTGGCGCCCGTGAACTCTATATTGGATTCGCCGTAGGCGATTACATTTCCCTGGATCGTCACATTCCGATTGCCTTGCGATCCAAAGATGCCGTCGTGATGATCGCAGCACCCGGTAGATGCGGTTTCGGGATGGATGTAGTTGTCATATATGTAGACGCCGTTATTGCCGCTTAGGCTGATCCCATTGCCGGGAGCCATTGGATCTGCTGTTCCACACGGACCGATCTCAGAATTCTCGATGGTAATGCTCGTTGAGTTAGTAACTGTAATGCAGTTTCCAGTTGCCGACGTAATGTGAAGATTATTAATCACTTTGCCACTCTGGCCGCTTATTGTAATAGGGCCGGAAGGCACATGTTGAGACCAGCCCAAAGCCACTGCAACTAATATCGCAGATGCCGAGCTAGCAATGGTTTGTGCGCTCCGCGCTAGTTGTTTAAGACTAATTGGGTGAATTCTGCCAGCGCTCATATGTATAGATAGATAGCTAATACTTTCTTCGAGAATGACGGCCTGTCTTGCTCTTCCGTGGGCTTGGTCAAGAGCGCCGTCAGGAAGCGGAATACTAAATAAGGCGAGCCATGGATAGCACGCGCAACAATACGCTTAATCAAGCAACGGTTCATTCAGCCGGGAGTGTTCAGAAAGATTCGGAACGCATTCTCAGTAGCAAACGCTTTGCCATATCCGAGGAGCTAATGGGCATCCTCCCACTCCTAATTCAGGAGATATTGAAGGGTTCGGAAGTTAAAACCGAATCGCTCAGAGTCGCTCTATCGGATCAAGATCAAGGATTTCACCCAGGTTTTGATCCTCTTGCCCGCGTTCAGGCGCGCCGCGTCCGAAACCGGCTTAAACGATATTACCAGACTGTTGGTATTGACGATCCCATTCGGATTGAGCTATCTCCCAAGACCTACATACCGCTCATTCGCTGGCGAGAACCCGAACAAGCCGTTCCACCATATTTCATCGGCGTGCGTCAATTTCGCAGCCTAAGTTCAGATCCTGAAGCTAGTCGAGTTTGCGAATACCTCAAAACGGACCTTCTGAAAATCCTATGCGACACGACGCAGCTTCGCATCGTCGACATTTCGGAAGCTGATCAGGAGGCGGCCGTGCGTGAGATCTGTTCGAAGTTGAAGCTGGATGCCGTGCTAGATGCAAAGCTGCGGAAAGCTGCTGGCCGGCTCCGCATTTCGGTTCGGCTAATGAGTGCCTCGGACGGCTCGGTACTATGGGCCGAGATGTATGACTGCCTTGTCGAAAATCTCGCTGTAATTCGCGTTCAAGTTGTTCATCGGATTGCCCGGAACTTGCATGCCGAATCTTTGTCAGCTCGGCAAATACGCTCGCAACGTTGGAAGCGGCTAGCGTGAAGCTTTTCTGGCAATCTCGTTACTGGCATGCATCTTTTCCTGCACCTCGCGAACCCGTTCCGGCTTCGCGCTGGCGCTTGAGTTTATCGAATGCGGAGTGGCGCCTGTTCGCTTTGAATCCAGCGAACAGGACACCCGTAAGTAGCTCTTCAGGTCTGCCGGATTCAAAAGTTCCTCTGGCTGTGCGGTGCCCGGCTCCGCCGGCTTGGTGTCCCAATCCGCCTCGCGCAAGGCGAGGTCTTTCGCCGCCTCCACGACATGTTCGGGGCGGACTTCGTTGCTCCGCTCTACAAATGCAATTAACAGCGCGTTGTCGCAGATCGCGTTAATGACGCGCGGAATTCCGCCCGAGAATAAGCCCAGATAATCGATCGCATCCTCCCCAAAAGGCAATTCGCTTCGCCCTCCTGCTTGTGCCCAGCGAAATTGTAGGTAGGATAGAAGCTGCGGAGGCCGAAGAGGACAGATCTTCAGCCGGCAAGCGATCCGCTGTTTCAATTGCCGAAGTTCGGCCGCGTCTAGAACCTCGTCCAGCTCGTTCTGGCCCGCGAGAACAATTTGCAGCAGCTTCCCTTCCGAGCCTTCGAAATTTGTGAGCAGCCGGATTTCTTCTAATAACTCTGGCGAGAGCTTGTGAGCCTCATCGACGAGGATCGCTGCGATCATACCATTGTTGTATCGCTCGCGGAGAAAATCACCGAGTTGCACCAGTTGCCGCGCCTTCCCGATGGCCAGGTCTTTCAACCCGAAATCCAGTAGGATCATCTCCAGGAACTCCGCGCGGGTGAGGGTTGGGTTCACCACCATACTGAACTGGCAGATGTCGTCGCCAAACGATTGCAGAAGGGTACGCAACAACGTAGTCTTCCCCGTACCGGCGTCCCCCGTAACCACCGCGAAGCCTTTCCTCCGGCTAACAGAGTATGCTAGGCCGGTCAAAGCTTCCCGGTGTTGCGGCGTGAGACACAGAAAGCGTGGATCCGGAACTAGCGTGAAGGGACTCTGATTCAGTCCGAAAAATTGTTCGTACATGTTTGCTTAATGGGCTCGATAAGCCATCTGTCCTTCTTCCAGGTGAAATTCACGCTGACTTGGGTCTGTGATTCGGTACGATATCCGTTGTGCGCTTCCGGCTCGGGAAATTCTCATACTCTTCAACGAAGAATGTCCTCTTGCCGTCATTGGTACTCTGGCCCAGTATCGGTGAACGTACGAGAGTGCTCATCCGTCCCTCAGATTAGGCCTCTCCAGCTTTACTTCTCAGCAGAATCAAATCCCTCGCCGAGTGCTTCTTTTCTCCCTGCCCTCTGGCCCGCATCGGCTCGAGTTCTTCCGCTGGCAGCAGCTGGATTTTCCGAACGACGGCCTCTACGATGGCATCCGCGGTTTTCGTTTCGAGCGTGAAAACATCTCCTGCTGGCCACTCGTATATCTCTGACCAGATCAGCGTTCCTTCAGTCGCATTCGTCAGATGCGCTGAGACCCGAAGCGCGCTGGGTCCTTTTCGCACGTTGCCTCCCAGCACCGCCTCCACCCGGAACCGATCGTGTAGTTCCCTGGCACTTGGGCCCACGACCCCGCCCTCTTCCAGCGCGGAAACGGGAATCACGCGCAAATGCTTTACCTTGGCTAAAGCATGGATGACTTCCTCAACCAACCCCTCGCAGAAATACTCATCATCCTTGTTCGGGCTAAGTGAACGGAACGCTCTGACCGCAATATTTCGCTCTTCGCTTCCCGGCTCCGGAGGGCCACCTCGTACCGGCCGTGGCCGGATCCGGATCGTCGGAACGTACGTTCTCGGAGGTAGCACGATTTCAACCGGATCTTGTAACCCGGCACTGGTACGGTATTGGTTTAGTTTGTCCCGCAGCCGCCGCACATAAACGCGCACCACAGGATCCAGCCGCGGATCGAAGCTCTCGCCTTTTTGAAAAACGTCCAGCGCAATCGAGTACTCATTAAAAGAGCGGCCGTCAATTGCCTGATCGACAAGAAAGACTAGCAAGTCACTGAGCTTCCTTGATCCGGCAAATGCGCTGGTTTCCAAAATCTTGTTGACTTGACCTCGAACCGCGTCAATCCAAGCGGTTTCTGGCTTGTTCAAGGCATCTGCGCCCATTTGCCTCCCTCCGGGAAGGTCAGACTGAACTGCTTAACTGTTAGCAATTTACGCACCAGGTGGATGTCGAAGATCCTTATAGTGGCTAAGGGTCATGCCTAGTCCCCGGATGTCAACCGGTGTATACACGTGGTCGGCTGAGTGCACTGACGTACACCCACATGGATCGAGGAGTACATCTGAAGGGGCTGGATGTAAGCTCGGCCTTGCAGTTTGATTCCGCGCTGCGGTCGCAAGGGAGCGGACACCTTTTAAAGCTCGTCTGCAACGAACACTGCTATGGGCAAACGAGGCTGCCCTTTTCCCTAGTTTAGGTACTAGAAGTACTGTAGCCGTAACCTCTCTGGCCTAGTCTCTCTGTTGTTGACGGCATAATTACTGAATGATAGTATCATTCATAATTCAAATACTGACATTAATTATTTGAATCGAATGTGTGCCGTCTGGCACGCACAGTAAAGCCAAACAATGCGAGGAGGCGAGATCAATGGAAAAGCAACCGTGTCGGCCCCGGATCAGACACAGAATCGACGTGCCCTTTAGAATTTTTTGCGGGCTCCTCTTGGGGCTTCTGGCTCAATCCGGCCTGGTTGCATCAAGCCAAATCAAACATGTCGTAGTGGTCGTCGACGAGAATACCAACTTCGCCGATGCGTACAACTCCGGCAACATGCCGTGGATGACAAACCTTATTAATACCCAAGGCGCGCTCGGTACACACTACTATGCAAATACGCATCCGTCCATAGGAAACTATTTCGAACTCACAACAGGGCAAGTTCTCACCAATGATGATTCGCAAACGCCGTCATCGTTTCCCGTCTCGGACGATAACATTGTTCGCGAGCTGCTTGCGGCGGGTCTCTCCTGGAAAGCGTATTGCGAAAGCATTCCTTACGCCGGCTATACGGGAGACGATGTCGGCGATTACGCCGTCCACCATTGCATTTTTCCATACCTGACAGACGTTCAGAACGACTCGAAGCAGGTTCTGAACGTGGTTCCCTTCACGCAATTCGCGACCGACCTGAACAACAACCAATTGCCCAACTTTTCCTTTGTTGTACCCAACATGTGCAACGACGCCCACGACTGTTCGCTTGGAGTTGCGGACCAGTGGCTACAAAACAATATAGGTCCGTTACTCAACAGCCCGACTTTCTACCAGGACACACTGCTGATTTTCGTTTGGGATGAATCCGGCGACGACAATACTCACGGCGGGGGAAATATTGAATGGGCAATTTTTGGGGCGGGCGTCAAACAAGGTTACAAGCAGCAGTCGAGCACGGTCTATCAACATCAAAGCACGCTCCGTCTGGCTCTCCAGGAATTGGGAGTTTCGGTTTTTCCGGGAGGTGCTGCGAGCGCCCCGGACATGACCGAATTCTTTACGGCGGTGGGCAGCGGCCCTCCGCAAATTACCAGCGCGGGAACGGCAAGCGGTACGGTCGGAACGAGCTTTCAATATCAAATTGCGGCTACAAATAGCCCTACGAGTTTTAACGCGACGGGCTTGCCGTCGGGGCTCGCAATCGACACATCTTCGGGTTTAATTTCGGGTACCCCGATCCGCGCCGGAACGTCCAGCGTGGCCCTGAGCGCCACCAACGGCAGCGGTACGGGGACGGGCACGCTGACCCTTACGATCAACCCGGCCGCGGTGCCGGCCATCACGAGTTCAGCCAGCGCGACGGGGACGGCGGGTGTGGGGTTTCAGTATCAGATTACGGCCACCAACAGTCCTACCAGCTTTAATGCATCCGGCTTGCCGGCCGGCCTCAAGGTGAACACTTCGTCAGGTTTGATCTCCGGGACCCCCACGGCGGCCGGCACGTCCAGCGTGACGTTGAGCGCCATGAATGCCAGCGGTACGGGCACAGCCACGCTGACTCTCACAGTCAATCCGGCGGCATCACCAGGGTCAATTGCGTATCTTCAAGGCGCTTCGTTGGCCAACGATGCGTCTGCGGCCACCACTTCGGCGCCCTTCCCCGGCAACACCGCGGCGGGAGACCTGATCGTTGTGGCGATCTCCTGGGATACGAGCGGCGCTGCTCAGCCGAGTGTTTCGGATTCGCAGGGCAATCTATTTTCACTGGCTACCAGCACCAGTAATCCCACCACCTATCAGGCCCTGGCAGTCTTCTATGCGGCGAATATCAAAGGCGGGGCCGACACGATCACGGTCACATTGACTCCTTCCGCTGGCTACCGGAGAGTGGAGATCCAGGAGTACTCGGGAATCGCTCTCGATAATCCGGTCGACGTGATGACATCTAACGTTAACCTGTATGGCGACACAAGCCCGAACAGCGTCACGAGCACTAACGCCGCAACTAGCAACAATGGGGATCTTATCTTTGGCGTGGTGGCGGTCGATTCAGGGACAGACTCGATTAGCGCCGGTACCGGGTTTGCGGCGAGAGTGGCGGTGAACAACGGGTCGGACAACCCGATGCTGTCTGAAGATATGGTGCAGGGCACTGCCGGGCCAGTTGCCGCGACGTTCACTCTTGCGTCGGGAAACAGTTATCAAGCCCACCTGGTGGCGTTCAGGCCAGCGGGAAGCGCCGGGTCGCCTGCATCTCCCACGATCACCAGCTCAAACACCGCCACGGGTACGGTGGGAACGGCTTTCCAATACCAGATTACGGCTACGAATAACCCGACCAGTTTCAATGCGACTGGCCTGCCGGCAGGTCTCAGTATTGACACGTCTTCGGGTTTAATTTCAGGCACGCCCACCGGCACTGGAACCTATAATGTGACCCTGAGCGCCACTAACGCCGATGGTACCGATAGCGGCAATTTGACGCTTACAATCAGTTCGCGTCACCGGCATGGGTTCAGGTAGCTTGGCGGCGTGCCCGGTATGCCAAACAACGATGCGGCGCATTGATAAAGCTTGATAATCCATCGAGGCCGTTCGTGGCAGGCAATGTTTTAGGAATTCACTCATCGCGCGTCGCAGGGAGTCCTCACCGAAGAGAATCAGTTTCGAGCGGCACTCGCGCGTGACGGAGCGCACCCAGCGCTCCGCGAAAGCACTCAGGCCGACTGCGAGCCGGCAGCATGAAGGGTTCTAGTAGTGCAGAATTGCAGCATCGCTCGGAGCGAGATACAGAACTTCGCATCGCGATCATGCAAAAGAAAGCGGACCGGGCCTAGGGCCGTGGACGCTGTCGACCGCAATGCCAGCCATCTGCAGCATCCAGTCCACGTTGATGCAGGCCCAGGACCTGGCAGACTCTTGCCCAATCGCGGGTCCTGTTGAGCGCGGATCGATCAGAGCTTGCGGCCCATAGCGCACGCCCTCACCGTCGATTCGTTCGTAGTGAATTGGGCACCGGTTCCTTTCCCGCGGTTTGGGCACACAGGGCGAAAGATGTTCAGCACGGAAGTACACCGCCTAAGCATCTCACCTAGAAATTTACGCGGGACCTTAGTCAATCTGTAGGGATACTGATATCTAAAAGGCGTAACTTGGTGGAGGCGGCGGGAGTTGAACCCGCGTCCGAGAAAGCCCATCATGCAAAGCCTACGTGTGTATCCGGTTCTGCCGTTTTCGGCAGCTCCCTAAAAAACCGGCAAGAGCGAAAGCTGCCTAGTCCGATTGATCTCAGCCCTTAAGCTCCGGACCGAAGCTCAGGGCCCATCCTGCAAAATGACGCTCGCTAGCTAACGCGCAGGCTCATTAGCCGGAGCGGCCACCTAAACTGAATTAGGCAGCGTAAGCAAACTGCTGATTATTGGCAGTTATGGTTTTCCGATCGTTTTACGGGAGCTCGGAACCCGACACGCCTTCACACAACGATTCAATCCCGTCGAAGCCGTTGCGCCCCCTATATGGAGAGGATTTACACTCATATTATAGCGTATCTGGACCGGCGGCGGTCCATGGATGTTCGCTTCACTGATGCAGAGCACGGTAGCTGTTCCCACAACCTCTCCGTTAACCAGAAACGACCAGCAGGACGAACACGAGTCTCTGTTCCACGTGGTGTTGCTGGACGATGACGAGCACACTTACGATTACGTTATTGAGATGCTTCAGAAGCTGTTTTTGCTGCCGTTAGAAACCGCACTTCAGCACGCAATCGAAGTGGATACTACCGGACGCACGATTGTGATTACCTGCGAGCGCCCGGCAGCCGAATTTGCGCGGGATCAGATTCACGGCTTCGGAGCCGATCCAAGAATGCCGAAATCGAAGGGGCCGATGTCGGCAGTGCTGGTGCCCGCCGATAAGAACGGCGCGCGATAAATTGAGCCTGGTAGGTCTAAAAAATCGTCGGGAACGTGCCGGACATGTGGTCGTGCCAGGTCAACCCGTCTTCGTCAACCAGCGACCAGATCATTCCCATGCCCGCCGCCAGCAGGCTAATAAAGCACCCGAACAAACGTTGATAGCGCCGCTCGAGCGACGGCGGATGGCCGTCGAAGTCCACTAATTGGATGCCAGCGTACTTCATACCGATCGTGTCTTGACCAGCCAGAGCCCAGAGCGCCTTATAGAAAACCGGAACGGCCAGCAGAGCCAGCGCGAAGAACGGAAGCAGATGCTTGTCGAAAGAGAAGTGACCGCCTGCATAAGCAAACAGCCCGATTCCGAACAGGCATCCGATTGCCATAAGAACCGCGTCGATTGCCGCCGCTTCCACGCGCAGCGCCGAAGGAGCCACAGGCGCATCGCACAGAATGCTCGATTGGGGACGATGGACTCCCTGTTCCGGTGTCAGAAATTCTAGCTGTCCCTGATGAGAGGGCCGGGATTTGCGCCGGCGAGTGGGCCGCACTTCGACTTTTCCGCTCTTCACGGGTTCGGGCCGCAACAGGTCGGCCGCGCGGGCTCGAATGGATTCCCGCTCCGCCGGCGTTGTCAGCGAATCGAAGGGAATCACCCTCGGATCGGCGGCTGTATTGGAAAACAATTGCGGTTGGCCTGCTTCGGACGCCTTCTTCTCTGGCTGGACCTCTTCCGCCTCGTCCACCTCGGCTTGGAAGTCGTAGGCCCGTGCCGTGGCCGTGGCGGCAATCGGATAACTTGCCGGCGAGATGCGAGAAGGCGTGCTTCGGACACGGCGGCCGCAACGGCTGCACCGGTGCTCCCCGTCTAAAATCCAAGTCTGACAATGCTGGCAAGTCATCTGTATTTGATCGCGATCATTTACCGCTCGCTGGCGAAAGCCTTGCGAGCCGATGATGCGGCGTGCTACGGTTTTCGGTTGAAGCTCCGTTCTCCGCTGCCGTATCTCCCAGATTTCCTATCTACCAGAAACAGTGACCGCTGTCCAGAACATTTCTCGCGTGTCGCATTCTTTTTCTTTGCGGCGCTGATTCTTCACGCGATCCCGGTGTTCTGCCAGACCGCCGCTCACCCCGCGCAAGCGAATATTCCCTCGCGAAATGAGATCTGGATGTCGGGGCTGAAGCAGGAATCGAACAGTGAATGGAAGTATTTTCGCGGCGACGCCAAAATCGAGACCTCGGAGATTTTGATTTCCGCGGATCAAATTGACTACAACTCCGACACCGATTGGGCCTACGCTCGCGGCCACGTCCATATGGAGCACTTTTCCACAAGAGATAAAATCAACGCCGATCATGCGGAATACAACCTGAGGACCGAGGAAGGCAAGTTCTACGTGGTGGACGGCACGGCGCCGGCCAAGATTATGACCAGCCCCGGCGTTCTCACCACCACCAATCCGTTCTCTTTTAAGGCCGATTGGGCGGAGCGCATTCAGAACCGTTATATCCTGCACCACGGGTTTGTGACCGACTGCAAGATGCCAAAGCCGTGGTGGACTTTCGAGGCTCCGGCGTTTGACATCATACCGGGCGACCGCGCGATCGCGCGGCACACCATCTTCCGGCTAAAGCACGTGCCCATACTCTATCTGCCCTATTTTTTTCGTCCGCTTGGACGGAATCCGCGGCGGAGCGGATTTCTCACTCCGAATTTCGGGCACAGCTCGTTTTATGGCTACATGTATGGCGCGGGATATTACTGGGCGGTGAGCCGCAGCTACGATATGACGGGCGTTGTTCAGTATTTCACCCAACGCGGGCCCGCCTTTACGTACGATTTCCGGGGAAAGCCAAACGAGGTGACAGATTTCAATTTCAATTTGTACGACGTGAACGACCGTGGGATTCCAGCCGCCGGCGGACAGATGCAAAAGCAAGGCGGGCTTGAATTTGAAATCACGGCCAGGACGCAAATTCTGGGCTTCACCAGCCGTCTCGACTACAATTACCTGAGCACCTTACTCTTCCGTCAGGCCTTTTCGTATTCCTTCACGAGCGCCATCTCGAATCAGCTAACGTCCGTAGGCTTCCTGCAGCGCCACTTCAAACACGATGTCTACGCGCTGGATATCGATATGGAGCGCGAACAGTTGTATGAGTCGATTACGCAACTCAATCAGAATCAAAATCAGGTGATTATCCAGCACCTTCCCTCGGTAGAATTTTTCGGGCGCGATCAGCAGATTGTGAGCGGGCCGCTACCTGTCTGGTTTTCGTTCGATGCCACCGATGGCCTGCTCACTCGCAGCGAGCCGACGGGCACAGAGACGCTCGGCAGTCCGAGCGAGTTTTTCCGGACGGGCGCCGTAAACCGATTGGACCTGCGTCCCAGAGTGGCCACTGCATTTAATTTCAAGGGTTTTTCGCTCGAGCCAAGCGTGACTTTCGGAGCGACCGCTTACGGCAATTCGTATGCGGTCAACAGCACTTCCTATACTCCGGTTGGCGGCTGCGGCGGGTATCCGAGTTGTCCTCCCAACCCCACGACTACTGCATCGCTCGCGAATGCGAATCTGTTCCGCAAAGACGCCGATTTCATGCTGGATCTCCGACTTCCTTCAATAGAACGTGTGTTCACACCGCCGCAGTGGATGCATTTGGGAGCAAAACTCAAGCACGTCATCGAAGCCGAAGCCACATACGAGTACATGACGGGCATCGACCAGTTCGAGCGGACTATCCATTTTGATGCCACGGACATCCTTTCGAACACGAATCAGCTTACTCTGTCGCTGACGAACCGGCTGTATCGGAAGGACAAGAACGGAAATGTGAATGAGGTGTTGACGTGGCGCCTGTCACAGGCTCGCTACTTCGACCCGACATTTGGAAGCGCGGTGATCCCAGGCGCCCGAAACGTACTGCTCGCGACCGACGAGATCACGCCTTTCGCCTTTTTAGACGGCCCTAGAAACTATTCGCCCGTTGTCTCGTCGCTCATTATGAATCCGTATCCCTTTCTCTCGTTGGAGTGGCACGCGGACTACGACCCTTTACGCGGCAAATTTGTCGACAACGCTTATAGCGCCAACGTGCGCCACGGCAAGTACTTCGGCTCGCTGGGTGAGACATCCATTTCGACCGACCCGGTCCTGGTGGCTCAAGCAAACCAGATACTGTTCGGCGGAGGATATGGCAACGCCAACCGGAAAGGCTGGAATGCGGCGATGTCTGTCGATTACGATCTGCTATTGAACCGCCGGCTATATGAATTCATACAAGCTTCTTACAACACCGACTGCTGCGGTTTCAGTTTCCAAATCCGCCGCATCAATATAGGTATTCGCGATGAAAACCAGTACTTGTTCTCTTTTTCCGTTGCAAACCTGGGCACCTTCGGCAGTCTGCAAAAACAAGAACGGCTCTTTTAGACTAATATTCCGCTACGACTACCGTTAATTCATCGGCGAAGTCGGCGCCAGCGCGATAGCGGCCCAATTTGAGATCGCGCTCATCGGGCTGTATCGGCGATACTTCGTCGATGTCGGAACCCGTAAATTCCTCAAAACGGAAGAAACAGGATTTTTGCGGAACCAGATATCGATAAGCGCCACGGATCGACACCACAATGGGCAACGGCTGACCATTCCAGAACCCTTGCGCCCGCCAGGATTCATCCATCAAATAGCTGGAGAGCGCCAGCGGTGTCCGGCTAATCGCCAGCACTTGTCCGCCGACGGCCAGGCCTTTGTGCGGAGGAAGGAGTTCGATGGGTATCGTCGAGGGAACGATCAAGCAGGGATCCGCCTTACCAATATCTTTCAATTCAGCCGAACAGGGAATCACGGTCTTGGGAGGCGATAATATCTTGCGCGTTAGTTTCAGTTTGACTGCCTGCTCGTAGAGCGACTGACCGTTGCCGTCGCGCATCACCAGGTCATACTTGCTGCGCGCTTCAGCAAGCTGTTTGCGCGATTGCTCGATTAACTCGGCTCTACGGCTCTTCAACGAAACCTCCTGATTGGCGAACCTACGGAATCAATTATGAATATGCTGGGAATTGGCCTGATTTTATCATCGATTGCGCGAAGCCGTGCTGGACATCTTTTATTGTGACCATTACGATTTCCCGCTTACGCCGGGGCACAAGTTTCCGCTCGCGAAATACCGTCTGCTGCGAGAAGAGCTCGAGAACGATGCTCGTTTTGCGCTGCAGGCCGCCGCGCCCGCCGAGCCCGCGCCGGTTTTGAAGATACATACGCCGGCCTACGTGAATGAATTCTTGACGGGAACATTGCCCGGGTCCGCCCTGCGCCGCATTGGTCTGCCGTGGTCTCCAGAGTTGGTCCAACGGACACTGGCGAGTGTCGGAGCTACGCTTCGCGCCACGGAATCAGCGCTGGCTTGTGGATTCGGTGGAACGCTAGCCGGCGGCACACACCACGCGTTCCGGAATGAAGGAGCAGGATTCTGTGTGTTCAACGATCTCGCGATTGCCATCGAGTGCGCCCGCGAGAACGCAAGTATACGCCGTGCCGCAGTTATTGATCTGGATGTACACCAGGGCGACGGGACGGCGGCAATCTTTGCGGGCGATCCGGAGGTGTTTACGTTTTCCCTGCACGGCGCGCGCAATTTCCCGTTTCGCAAACAACGGAGCGCGCTCGATATTGAGCTGCCGGATCGAACTGGCGACGATGCCTACTTAGCCGTCCTCAAGACCGGTTTGGACCGGGTGTGGGATTTTACGCCGGACCTAGTGCTCTTCCAATCGGGCGTAGACGGGCTCTCTACGGACCGGCTGGGACGTCTATCGCTCTCTCCGGAAGGGCTAAGATGCCGTGACCAGCTTGTCATCGGGCAGGCACACGCTTGGGGAGTGCCGCTAGTAATCACGCTGGGCGGCGGCTATTCGGATCCGATTCAGAATACGGTTTATGCGCATGCGAATACGTTCCGAACCGCCGCGAATATCTTTTGTCATTGAACTCCGCCGGCGCGCCGATAAGAATCACAAGCCATGATCCAATCGGAGAGCATTCGGAAGCAAACACTTTTGCACTTAACACGGCTCATTTCGGACTACGGCGAGATCGCACGGTTATCGAAGCTCGGCCCCGCTGCTCGGGCCATTCGATTGCGCTGGAACCGCACCATGAAGGCGGTTCGATCCGGCACGTACCGCGTCGACGCAATGCAGCTAAGCCGCCGTATTGTGAATGAGCTGCTGGGGTTCAATTAGTTGCGAGCGTCAGTTGATACGTGCAGAAAACCGTGTCGCGCCTCCACCCGGCTTTTTCGTAAAGGGATTGAGCAGCTTTATTGTTTAACTCGGTGGAAAGCGCGAGCCGCGCCGCGCCGGCGCGCCGCCCGTGTTCGGTTGCGGCTTGGAGCAGTGCAGCGCCTCCACCGCGGCGGCGCGCTTCGGGCGCGACAAACAGATCGTTGAGAATGAAAATGCGCGCCATGGCGGCCGAAGAGAAACTCGGGTACAACTGAGTGAATCCAACGGCCGCAGCTTCGACGAGCGCCAAAAAGACAATCGACTCGTTTTGTTCCAAACGGTCCCGCAGAAACCGTCGCGCCTCGGTGGGTGCGCTTGGCTGGCGATAGAATTGACGGTACGCATCGAAGAGCGGCACAAGGGTGTCCAGGTCCTCGATAGTTGCCCGCCGGACCTCAACATCGCCAGTTTGCGCGATTGTTTCCATATCTGTGTAGAAATACTACAGAGCCACGCCTGTTGGCAAGTGGTCAGGTTACATTGAATCTGGCGGAAGCTAATGGGAGTCGAACCCACCCGTGACAACAAAAGTGCCGCACTCCGGTTTTGAAGACCGGGCCCTGCACCGGCAGAGTCTAGCTTCCGACTGCGATTGTATCTTTTTCGCTTACATCGAATAGTTGCGAGCTCATGGCGTAAACCAGTTCTTCAATTCCCGCGCCGGTTACGCTCGAAATTGCGAAGAATGGTAATCCATGTTCTTGCGCTTTCGTTCGCACTGCTTCGATGCGTGATGAATCCTGGCAGGCATCGATCTTGCTCGCCACGACAATCATCGGCTCACTCGCCAAAGCTTCGTTGAACTTGCGCAGTTCGGAGAGAACGATATCAAAGTCGTGCGCCGGGTCGCGGCCAGAAAAATCGGAGATGTCCACCAAGTGCACCAGTAGGCGCGTACGCTCGATATGGCGCAGGAACTGATCTCCCAGTCCATGCCCTTCATGCGCGCCTTCGATCAACCCGGGAATGTCCGCCACCACAAACGTGTGATCGCCGGCTTGGACTACGCCCAGATTGGGTTCAAGCGTGGTGAAAGGGTAATCCGCGATTTTGGGCTTTGCGGCGGAGATCCGCGAAATGAGAGTCGACTTTCCGGCATTCGGAAATCCTACCAGGCCGGCATCCGCCAATAGCTTCAATTCCAGCCGCAGCCTGAAAGATTCGCCCGGCTTGCCTTCTTCATGCTCGGTAGGGGCTTGGTGCGTCGAAGTGGCAAAGCGCGCATTTCCGCGTCCTCCCCGTCCGCCGTGCGCTACGGTAAAGCGTTGTCCGGGCGCAGTGAAGTCGAACAGCTCCTCGCCGGTATCGGCGTTGAAGATCGTTGTACCCACGGGCACCGGCAACTCAACGTTCGCCCCATCGCGGCCAGTGCGGTTGCTCCCCTCTCCGTGTCTACCCCGTTCGGCCGTATGTTCCGGATTAAAGCGGAAATGGAGCAGTGTGTTGTAGTGTTCGCTGGATACGACAACAACGTCACCGCCGCGTCCGCCGTCGCCGCCACTAGGTCCGCCTCGGGGAACGTACTTTTCGCGCCGGAACGCCAGGCAGCCGTTACCGCCATCGCCGGCCTTCACGGAAACGGTTACTTCGTCGATGAACACAGGTGCTGCGGGGCGCCGCCCCACCTTTTAGATCACGCCTGCTCGGCCAGGATGTTGATGAACTTACCCAGTCTGCCGCGGTCCCGAAACTCGACCGTACCCGGGATTCTGGCAAAAAGCGTGTCGTCCTTCCCCACGCCCACGTTCTTTCCGGGCTTGTACCGCGTGCCGCGCTGCCGTACCAGAATAGACCCCCCGGTGACAAACTCACCCGAGAATGCTTTAATGCCCAGCCGCTGCGAATTCGAATCGCGGCCGTTTTTGGAACTCCCTAAACCTTTCTTATGTGCCATGCAACAAAACTCCTGTGCGCGATTGCCCTAGGCTAGAATCTCCTGAACCTGAACTCTCGTAAAATTCTGGCGATGGCCGATAGTGCGCTTATATTGCTTCTTGCGCTTGAACTTGAACACCAGTACTTTACCGCCGCGGCCATGACCGGCAATCTTGCCGCGCACCCGTGCCGTCTTCAATGCATCGCCGACAACCAACTCTTGCGAATCGTTAGAGAGCATTAGAACACGGTCGAACTCGACGTCGCCGCCCACGTCCCCGGCGATCGTATCGACTTCAATGGTCTGGCCCGGCGCAACACGATACTGCTTACCGCCTGTTTCAATCACAGCGTACATAACTTAGCCTTTTGTTGAGGTTACCGTTCCAGAGAGAGCGTATTCGCCGCCGTCGGGGCGCGCAGGCACACAAACTCCTGTGTCTGGAATACAGTTCGAACTCTTCTATAATAGCGAACTTGCTCGGCGGCCGCTATGGGATCACCAGTTGCTGTCCCACCTGGATCTTATCCGGATTCTGAAGTTTGTCGCGGTTGGCTTCGAAGATGCGATTGTATTCGTTCGCATTCCCGTAAAACTCTTTCGCGATCTTGGACAGCGTGTCCCCGGACCGCACGGTATAGGTGCGCGTGGAAGTGGCCCCACTCCCGGCAGCGGCCGCCTGCGCTTGTGGCGGGGCGATGCTGGGGTCTACCGTCAGATCGCAGGTCAAATCACTATAGGTGCTGTCGGCGGCCTTGATCTGATTCCAAACGTCATTCTTTACTTCCTGAGAAGGTGCGGCGCCCTGGATGAACAATTTGTTGTCCTGCACATGTAAATGCGTCAGGCGAACGCCTTCCCTTTGAATGGTTTCGAGTGCCGCGTGGTATTTGTTCTTTAGCTCTTCAAGCCGGTCCATAGTATTCCTTTCAAACCCATGGATTGCGGATTCCACCGAATTGTTGCGGGGGAAGCCTCGGCCTTTTGCGTGTATTAAATCTCTCGCCGTCTCGGTCCACAAAGTGACGTTGGATACACCGACGAAGGAGAATTTATGGCAACCACAGCAGACTCGACCGTTGTGGCGGTTTTTCAAAACGCATCCGATGCGCAAGCCGCTGCAAACGAACTAAAGGCGAACGGATTCAGCCAGAACGACATTTACATCAGTTCAAGCGAAACGGGGTCGACGGACATACCCCGCGTGGAAGGGACCGCTGAGCATGAAGGTGGCATCAAAGGCTGTTCAAGCGGGTGTTTGGTGGTCACAGTGATGATGAAGAGGAGTGGCGGCGTTACCAAGATGCGATTCAGAGCGGTAACGCCATTCTGAGCGTCGATGTCGCAAACCAGGATCTGAATCGAGTCGCGGACATTCTGGACCGTTATTCGCCGGTCGACATACACCGCGAATTTGGACAGACCGGAACGGCTGCTTCCACGAGCACCGCGAACGCTCCGCGCGCCGCAGCAACCGCGGCTGGAGCGGCTGGCGCAACTCGCGCCGCAGCCAACGAACAGCGGGCCATTCCTGTTGTCGAAGAAGAGTTGAAGGTTGGAAAGCGGGCCGTGCTGCGCGGCGGTGTTCGGGTGTACTCCCGGGTTGTGGAGCGGCCCGTCGAGGAAAACATCCGGTTGCGCGAGGAACGTGTCCGCGTTGACCGCCAGCCCGTCGATCGTCCCGTGAATGAAGCTGATCTGCGGGCCGGAACTGATCAGGTTGTGGAGGTGAAAGAGTACGCCGAAGAGCCCGTTGTCTCGAAACAGGCCCGCGTTGTCGAAGAGGTGCGCGTCAATAAAGAGGCTACCGAACGAACCGAGCAAGTTCGCGATACCGTTCGCCGCACTGAGGTGCGCGTGGAGGGACTGGGCGAAGGCAAAGGAACAGATCTTACCGATGACTTTCGGCGGAACTTCACAAGTACATATGGCAGCAGCGGTGATCGCTTTGAGACCTACGCCCCCGCCTATCAGTACGGCTACGAGATGGCGAACGATCCGCGCTACCGCGGCCGCAACTTCAGTGAAGTCGAATCCGACCTACGAAGCGACTACGGCCGGCGTTATCCGAATAGCGCCTGGGAGAAGATGAAAGACGCCGTGCGCTATGGTTGGGATCGCGTAACGGGAAAAACAAAGAGCGCTGCTTCGAACCGTTGATTTATGGATGAGAATGACAGCGAGCTGGTAATTCCCGTCGTTCAGGAAGAAGTGCATGCGGATGCCGTTCCGGTTCCAACCGGCGGTGTCCGCGTCACCAAACATACCGAAACCCACGACGAAATCCTGGAACAGGAGCTTCGCAAGGGACGCGTTGAAATAAAACGTGTGAAGACCAACCGCATAGTCGACGGTCCTCAGCCCGTGCAGCGCACCGGGAACACCGTCATCATTCCCGTGGTTTCCGAGGTTCTGCGTGTAGAAAAGCAATGGGTGGTTACCGAAGAGATTCACCTCACGCAGATCGAAGAACGGGAAACGGTTCAGCAGAGAGTGCCCGTGAACCAGGAACAAGCCGTGATCGAACGGCTTGATGAAAGCAGTAACCCGATCGGCGAAATCGATGCTCCGCTCGAAACCGATCCCGTCTCCGGCCGGGTGCGCCCAGCCACGGTCGTCGCCCGCAGTCGCGCACGCGCGCAGCCGTCCGAACGGCGCTCGAAGTTGAAGAGCGTTTTTGAAAATAAGCCTGAAAAGAAGTAGCACGAGCGCCCCTGGCGCTTTTCTCTTGAGCCCGCTTCGTATAGTGAGGAAAGCGCTATGCCAAGACTCAAGGGAAAAAATGTACTGATTACCGGAGCCTCCTCCGGGATCGGGGAAGCCATCGCGATCCGGTTCGCGCAAGAAGGCGCGAACGTCGCTATTAATTACAACAGCGGAAAAGACCGGGCGGAGGGTGTCAGGGCGAAGGCCCAGCAGGCCGGGCGCGGCAAGCACATTACCGTCCAGGCCAATATCGCCGACGAAAGCCAGGTGAAACACATGTTCGCCAACGTGCTGAAAGAACTCGGATCGCTGGACATTCTGATCAACAACTCCGGAATTCAAAAGCCGGTCCCCAGCCATGAACTCGATATGGCGGATTTCGACCGCATCATCGGCGTGAATCTTCGTGGCGCGTTTATGTGTTCCCGCGAAGCCATCCGTCATTTTCTGACTCGTGGCGGTGGCGTGATCGTGAATAACTCCAGCGTCCATGAAATCATCCCCAAGCCAAAATATGTGCCGTACTCCATCAGTAAAGGCGGAATGGAAAACATGACGAAAACTCTGGCTTTGGAATACGCGGACCGAAATATCCGGGTGAATGCCGTCGGCCCGGGCGCCATTGTCACGCCCATTAACAACGCCTGGATCAACGATCCGAAAGCGCGCGAGGAAGTTTGCAGCCATATCCCGATGGGCCGCCCCGGCGAAGCCGAAGAGATCGCAACCGTCTTCCTCTTCCTGGCATCCGACGAGTCGTCCTACATTACGGGCCAGACGTTATTTGCTTGCGGCGGTCTCACGCTCTATCCCGAATTTCGCGTGGCCTGGTCATCAGGCGAATAAGCGCCACTACCTACAGAACCCCGCGCGTCAGCAACGGGTTCTTTTTCATCTAATCGCCTTACTCGTGCATTAGATTGAACACATTCTTGCAATCCTTGTCCGCGAGGATTGACTAGGCTGCCGCTACAGCGTATTTTTCGTCTGATGCGCTTTGCTTTTAGGAAAATCTGCTGTTTTACGCTCCTCGCAACAAGCTTGATCTCGGCTGCGCCGAACTCGGGGAAAAAGCACATTCGGATCAGCGCCTGGTATTGGCTCAACTCCGCGCCCAAGAACGAGTGGCAGCGCGACTTCCGGCAAATGGCGGATTTGGGGTTCACCGATGTTCTATTGGCGTGGGGCTACGATTCAGCCGCGTTTGGGATTCGTATCGAAGACACCAAAGATGCGGTCCGATGGGCGCATGACGCGGGTTTGGGCTCCTTTATGTGCATTTGGCACCCGACGCACAATTCGCTCGAGCGCCATCCCGACGTAGTGCAAATCGATGCCGCCGGTCATCACTTGTTCACCTTCGATACGTTTAATCCGCAATGGCGGCGCACAGCATGGCGCGATTATCTGCAAAAAGTGGCGCACGCCTATGGCAAACTGCCCGGAATGGCCGGATACGTGTTTGACGATTCGTTTGGGATTGGCCCCATTGAAGTGTTCGGCGGTGCGCGTTCCAAGTCCGAGGACCGCTATATTTCCTATGGAGAGGTAGAGCGCAAGGCCTTCGGTTCAGAGCCGCCCAAGAAGAGAAGTGATCCGGACTGGCAGAAATGGATTGATGCGCGCGCACGCTGGTGGGACGAATGGGCCGCCGATACGGTGAAGTTTATCCGCGACGCCGATTCGAACCCGCAGCATATCATCTATCTCGAGGACGGCGCCGGCGTCCTCAGCCCGGATACGCTCAATCGTACGGGCGTGAAATTCGGCGAGGTGGCGCAGCCGTTCGATGCGGTATGCGCCTACATCGCACCGGCGTACAGCGCGCAAGACTCAGCCGAAAAGATTGCTGCCGCAACCCGCCACTCGATCGACACCGTGCGTGCGCTAGCGGGCAGCAAGAAGCGTATCATCTTCACCTTTTGGATAGCAGATGCGGCTACGGAAAGGAGTCCCGGACCCGCCACTTATCCGACCGTAGACCAGATTCGAAAAGTGAGCGAGACAGCCTTGTCTTTGGGCATCGACCATCTGGACATGTACGGCTATCGTATCGGCGAATATCAGGCCACCACCCAGGAATGGCCTTCCCGCCGGCCGGGCAATGGTCCAACTTATCCGATCACTGGACAATTTCCAAAGAAATTCCTATGGGATCGGCCCGAGTTGTTCCCGGGGCTCAAACAATATTTCACGGAACTCAACAGCCGCTGATATGCTCAAGAGCTACGTTCTCTTGGCTGCGTTTATCTCCGCAGCCGGACTCGCTCGAGGCTCCGCGCCTGGTAAGCCGTGGGTCCCGCCGGGCGGCATCAAAGCGGCATACGAAGGCGGCAACACAATCGGAGGTACGATTCGCGAGGCGCGCGTGCGGAGCGACGGATACCGCCACATCGATACCCCCGCCATCATTCGCAGTCTTCAAAAGCTTCACGCCAACACCTTCTTTTATCTCTTATGGGGAAGCGCCAGCGACTGGGACGATCTCCGCAAGGAGTTTCTCCCGGCTGCTCAGTCCGCCAAAATCGATGTCTGGCTGTATTTAGTCCCGCCGTCCGAATGCAGAGAGAACTGCTCGTATCCATACAAAACCGACTACAAGACTTGGGCGCGTGAGATCGCTCAACTCTCGCGCCGGTACCTGAATCTGAAGGGTTGGGCTATTGACGATTTTTTCAGGCAAGTTACGCCTGAGTCCGTGAAGGAATTCACTTCTTTAGCAAAATCGATCAATCCGGATCTCGCTTTTTATGTGTGTACTTATTATTCCGATGCCTTAAACGATGCATATCTGGATGCCTACAAATCGGTGGTGGATGGGATTGTTTTTCCATTTGCCGATGAGCCGAATCACAACACGCAGGTCGCATCGAGCTTGAACCGCCAGATCGAAGAAGTTCAAGGCAAACTGGTACCGCGCCATCTCGGGCTGATTGTGCTCATTTACTGCGGACGCAATCTCAACGCAGAACAAGCTCCCAAGGCTACTTATGTGGATGAGGCTCTCCGCCGGGCTTTACCGTACGCGGCGGACGGCCGGATTGACGGTGTGATCTGCTATGGAACGCCCATCGCCGATCCGCCGAACCTGCCCAGCGAACACCTGGCCGGGTGGGGAAACGGGCGGCTGAGTTTTGCGGTGGGTCATCGCGTACACGTCCAGAAAGATACCTGGGCAGCGGCCTATCAGACGGTCAATGTGGACCCGAATTCTCCGCGATACGAACTGTCCTTCTGGCAATACGATCAATACACGCGGCATTCGCAAGCCGGCGTTCATCTAAAGCAGGTTCTCGTCGATGACCATCTGCTGTGGAGCGAGGATGTTTCCGAATACATCTGGAATATGTGGCTCCAAGGCGGGGTGTTGAACCACCCCGTATCGATTCCCAAGGAATGGCTGCATGGCAAACAGAAATGCCAACTCCGATTCCGACTGTATGAGGCCAGCAGTGCGGTCGATTACCCGGTCGATGTAGGATTTGACAACCTGGAAGCCGTGGGTCTTACCATTTCCAATCCCGGCTTTGAAACCCAATCGGCTTGGAAATTCGATAGCAACTCGCCGGCAATTGTTCCGTCCATCGATATCTATCACTCCGACGAACCTCACCGCATCCTCGATGCAATCGAGAAACATTTCCGCTGAGCGGCTCACAGAACCGCGCCCTAAGCAAGTGACCCAGACTGCCGATTGTTTCACACCTCCGCTGGGTTCACACTTCTGTTCAATATACGGAACGATCCGCACGTATTAACCGCAACTTAGATTGACGGCCGGACAGCGCGGCTCCAGAATGACACAAAGACGAGTGAGGGCGTCGCATGTCCAAGAAAATCGCAGTACTGCTAGTCCTGGCGCTTTGCCGGCTGGGGGCACAGGTCGGAACACAAGGATCCATCGTCGGTACCGTAGTCGATCAGAGCGGCGGCGTGATTGTCGGCGCAACGGTGACAGCCGTGCAACTCGAAACAGGGTTCAAGCGAACCGGCACGACGGACGGGGGAGGGAATTTCGAACTAGTGGCGCTGCCGATTGGCCCTTATTCAGTAACCGTGACGGCCGCCGGAATGCAAACCTGGGTATTGGACCGCATGGACTTGACAGTTGGAGCGCGCGTGCGCGTTGCCCCAACGCTTCAGCCCGGGGCTGTTCAGCAGCGAGTCACGGTAGAGGCAAATGCTGAGATCCTGCAGACCGAGAACAGCTCAGTCAGCACCACCATCCAGATCGCCCCATTCCTAAATTGGCCGTTAGCGGTGCGCAACCCGGTCTCGTTAGTGGAACTGGTTCCGGGGATGCGCTACGACGGCGTTTCAGGCCCGGAGCAGGGCGCCTACGTCCACGGCAATGGAATGCGCAGCAACGCGGCGAATTTTAAGCTCGATGGCGTCAGCTCCAACGCCGCCATGGATGAGGGCGCCATGACGATGCCTATTGTGGACGATATCGCCGAAATGAACGTCCAGACTTCCAGCTTTTCAGCGGAATACGGCCGCGATCCGATTCAGGTCACGCTTGTCACCAAATCCGGCACCAACGATTTCCATGGCTCTGCCTGGGAATATTTTCGGAACGATGTGCTGAACGCCCGCAACGCTTTCGCCACCACACGCCCGCGCCTCCGATACAATCAGTTTGGCGGAAATTTTGGCGGTCCCATCAAACACGATAAGACTTTCTTCTTCGGCAGTTTCCAAGCCACTCTCAATCCCGGCCAGACCATTTACAACTCGGTCGCGGCGACTCCGGACATGTTAAAGGGCAATCTTTCATCGATCAAAACGCCTATCAAAGATCCACTAAACGGAAAACAATTTTCGGGTAATGTTATTCCGGCCAGCCGGATCAACCCGGCTTCCAGCTTCTTTGTGCCGTATTTGCCGCAAGCAAATAACGGCAACTTATTTCAGGCGCTTGCTTCGAACTTTGTCGATACCTACGAAGACACCGTACGGTTGGATCACTACCTGACCTCCTCTCAACGCATCTATGTTCGCTGGGTACGAGATAATTTCCGGCAACAGACGCCACAATACCTGCCGAGCTATATCTGGAATAACAACACGGATCAGGACAACATCGGCCTGAATTATAGCTGGACTATTAAGCCGAACATGCTATTGACGGCAACGGCGGGTTATATTCACTCGGACAACAAGTTTTCGTCTCCCCAGATCGGCAAGGTTAACTACTCTGAGGAAGCCGGTATCCAAGGGATTCCCACAGCCGGCCGGGAAAACAACATCGGACTCCCAGCCATCGCCATTACCGGCTTTGCGGGCATTACGGAACCATTCGGAGTGAATGGTGCGCTGTGGAGCCGCGTACAGGATGGCTCAGTGGAGCTGCGGATACTGAAAGGCACTCACTCGATCGGACTTGGCTATGAACTGCAGAACCGGCAGGTCTATGGTGCGCATGGCTCCACTTACTCGCAAGGCCTGTTCAACTTTAACGGCCAGTACACGGGCAACCCGTTGGCCGACTATTTGCTTGGCTACTCCTCCTCCAGCACGGTCAACCTTCCGCTTGCAAAGTTCGGTGTGAATGCCGCGCCCTATTCGGGCATCTACGTGGAGGACTCGTGGCGTGCTCAACCGCGCCTCACCTTTAACGTTGGCCTACGCTATGAGTACTGGCATTCCATGTCGTTCGTGGCCGGCAATACGGCCACCTTCGACCCGCAGTTGGGGAAGGTTGTCGCCGGCGAGGAGAACGGCCAAGTCAATCTCACACATCAGCCAATCGCCGCCGCTCTCGGCGCGGCGACCAGCAACCTGTGGGTGCCGGCATCGCAGGTACCCGGTGTTCCGAACGACCTGTATCCGGCGCGGGGACATCTAGAACCCAGAGTCGGGTTCGTCTGGCAACCGTTCGGGTTCACGGATCTCGTCATCCGGTCGGCTTACGGAATTTTCCAAAATTCGCTGGTTGGAAACCGTTCGGCTTCGACCATCGGCGCCATTCCGTTCTTCTCGATACAAACGCAGACCTTCGCGGCATCGCAACTGGTAGATTGGCGTTCGATCTGGGCGGCGGGTCCGAACTCCTTTGTCACCCCGAGCGTCAACTACACTGCCGGACTCGGCATCGATACGGCGGAGACTCAGGAATGGAATTTTTCTCTCCAGAAGGCGCTGTGGTGGCAATCCGCACTGACCGTCGGTTATGTCGGAACCAAGATCAACGGCCAGCCGTACGGTCACGCCTATAACGAAGTTCCTCCGGGACGTTACACGAATTTGCAAGCGGCAAAACCATTTCGCTCGTTCGGAACCGTCTATACGCTTGAGAACGGAATTAGCACGTGGTACCACGCGCTGCAGTTGCAATGGGAGCGCCGCTTCAACAACGGTCTCATGCTGATGGCTTCTTACTCGTTTTCTAAATCAATGCAGAATTACGCTGCCGCGACTGGCGAGACGACCTTGATCACGCCCTTTGCGCCTGTCAACTATGAGCGCGGCCCGGCCGTGAACAACAGCCCGCAAAACCTGAAGTTAGCCTGGGTTTATGAACTGCCGTTTGGACGGAGCAGACTGTGGGCGACTCACATGAACCGTGCACTCGAGGCCGTACTAGGTGGCTGGGAATTCAGCGGCTATTACGCCTATGTTTCCGGCACCCCGCTCAGCATCGCGGTTCCCGGCGCGACTCTCGGCAACGGATGGAACACGCGAGCAAATCTGGTGGGTGATCCGCATCTCGATAATCCCAGCGCGAGTCTTTGGTTTAGCCCGAAGGCATTTGCCGCCCCGGCACCGTATCAATTTGGAAATTCCGGAATTGGTGTGGTGTACGGACCGCCCATTCATCAGGCCAATCTCGCATTGCTGAAAGCTTTTTATTTCCGGGAGAAAAGCTTTATTCAGATTCGCGCTGAAGCTAACAATGCGTTTAACAACGTGAATCTGGCGAATCCCAATGTCAACTTCGGAACGACCAACTTCGGCAGCATTCTTTCGGCGAGCAGCGCACGAGTAGTCCAACTCGGAGCGAGAATCGTGTTCTAAAGTGCAGAAGCCACCGCGCTCAGCCAGATTGCAACCGCGATTGCCCCCGGATCCGGATGGCCAAGCGCGCGATCGCCGAGTTGCGTGGAGCGCCCGCGCTTCGGCCTCATCTGAGCCGTGGCTCCCGCTCCTGCCTGGGCCGCCTCGACGGCAACTTTCAGGTCGGCCGAGCGCAAGAAACTCTCTGCAAACGGCAGCAGCGCATCGAGCATCGTCCGGTCACCCCGAACTGCGCCGCCCAGTTCACTGATCGCCTGGCAACCGTCCAGCGCCGCTTTCGCCCAGGAGTCGCCCGCCGCGAGCGAATTGGCAACTCTCAGGAGAAACACTCCATAGAACGGTCCGGAAGATCCGCCCAACAAATGCTGAACATCCATGCTCAGCCGCCGCAGCGTTTCTACCGGACTGTGGAGCGGATATCCAGGCAATGCATCCTGAATCGCCTTGGCGGTCCGAGCCATGTTGATTCCGAGATCGCCATCGCCCACAATCCGGTCCATATCCGTCAAGCGACTCTCGGCCTCGATCAATGCCTCGCACGCGGCTTTGATGGCCCGCTCCAAGGCTGGGATGCGCACCGCTCCTGTATGCTCGGCGATGCTCTCCTGTCTCTTACGCGGGGCAATAACTCGCTCTTCAGCCGGGCTCGGCCGTACCGCGGCAACATTCGGCCATGCCGGAGCCGAAGTGGGTGCGTCCAGCAATTCGAGTTGCTCATCGTTCACGCGCATAACCGATAGCGACACGCCCGCTGCTTCGAGCGAGGTCATGAATGTTCCGGCGTACACCCGCTCCACCACGCACCCATGTGCGTCGATCAGCAGTAACGCCTTACGCGCAAAGATGGTTAACTCCATCTGGGTCGTCGCGCCCAGATTATTCACCAGAACCACCACTCGGTCCGAACGTTTCAATGCGTACGCAGAAATAATCGCTTGCGTAATTCGCTCCGCAAGCTCATCGGCAGTTTCCAGATTCAGCCGCCGGACTCCGGGCTCGCCATGAATTCCCAGACCGAGCTCCACTTCCTGCTCGCCGAGCGTGTATCCCGCCTTGCCCACTGCCGGAATAATTCCAGCCGAGAGCGACAAACCCATGGTCGCGATATTGTCACCCGCGGCTTGCGCGGCCTCGGCGACTGCATTCAGGCTTCGGCCTTGCGCTGCGGCCGCTCCGGCAATCTTATGCACCAGCACTGTACCCGCAATGCCCCGGCGGCTCGCCCGGTCGTGCGTTTCCGCCAGCGCAATGTCGTCCGCGACAATCACGGTTTCGACTTCGATGCCCTCGCCGCGAACCATTTCGGCCGCCAACCCGAAATTCAAACGATCGCCCGTATAGTTCTTCACGATCAGCAAAGCCCCAGGCGGACCTGCAACCGCCCGAATTGCCGCCGCAACGGACTCGACGGGCGGGGAAGTGAAGACTTCGCCGGCTACGGCTGCGCTCAGCATTCCGGAGCCGATATAACCGGCATGAGCAGGCTCGTGTCCACTGCCGCCCCCGGAAATCACAACAACCTGATGGCTCCGTACCTCTTCGGCATCCAACCGCAGCAGCACAGGATGGTCGGCGAGTTTCTGCAGATTCGGGTAGATCCGCAAAAAGCCGTCCAGCATCTCTCGAACGACGGCATCCGGACGGTTGATGAGCTTCTTCATAACTCGGCCATGTATGAACTGAGCAGATCCTGAAGTACTGGCGTCTTTGGAAACGGATGAACCCGGTAATGCCGGAACCCTTCGCCGAACCCGATTCTGGCGCGCGCCCCCGCCGCGCGCGTCCACTGCTCCATCTGGTTCAGATAATCGTCCACTCCGTGCTGTTTCCGCAGCCAGGCGCGCTGGCTGGCATGCTTGGCGAGCATCGCCTTTTTTATCTCGAAGGTCGATTCAATGTTGACGACGAAGTCAGGTGTGATCGGACATCCATTACGATCCATTAGTTCAATTGGATCGACAAAATAAAAATGCGGTATAGCGGCTAGCGGGGATGCATTGCTGGGCGTCTGGTAATTCGGAGCGGATGCCCCGAAGCAGGCGTCCCTCACAAGCTGGCTGGTCGCTTCGTGATCGCAGTGATAGTCGCTCGGCGCAGCCGTGAGCACAACTTCGGCGCGAACCTCGCGCAGCAACCCCGTCACGAGGCGGCGCGAAGCATCGTCACTGAAAATAGCCAGATCGCGAAATCCCGCGCAGCGATACTCCGCTCCAATGCAAGCGGCGGCTTCCGCGGCTTCGGCCCTCCGAATGGTTGCGATCTCTTCAGGGCCATACTCGGTCGAGCCGCAATCGCCGGCCGTCATCGTGACAATCGTAATGTCATGTCCTTCCCGTGCAAGCAGCGCCAGCGTGCCGCCTGCCAGAATTTCTGCATCGTCGGGATGCGCGTGGATACAAGCGATTCGCATGTCAGGAGCCATCCGAATTTTAACCTTGACACGTGCAATTCTCCTGTGTTGGACTGAGGCGTGCCTGTTTCTCGCCGCAGTCTATTGTTAGGTGCCGGCGCTGCTTCCTTGATCGGCGCCGCGAATCAGAGTGGCCCCAGTCTCCACTTTCCTGTCGAACCCCGACAGAGGCTTGCCGTCACCTCCTATCCGTTTCGCGCTTATATCGAGAGCCCGTCGAATCGCGCTCGCGACCCGAAGGTAAAGGGATTCGATCTGAAAGAATTTCCGGCGCTCATGATCGAAAAGTTCGGGATCTACAACATCAATCCGCTGGGCGATCATTTGGCTTCGACGGAGCCCTCGTACCTGGAATCGTTCCGGGCGGCTGTCGCCAAGGCCGGTTCGCATATGGTTGGTCTGGGGTTGTCCGGCAGAAGGTTCTATGCACCCGACCGCGAAACGCGCAAAGCCGCAGTGGAATATGGCCGCACCTGGGTCGACAATGCGCGAATTCTCGGCTCTCCCAGCGTCCGGCAGCACGTGTCAGGCGCAAAAGGCGAAAAGCCGGATGTCGCTCTCGCCGCGGAGAGCCTAGGCGAACTGGCCGAATACGGAGCACACCACAAGGTCGTGATCAATCTCGAAAATGATAGTCCTGTCGCCGAAGACCCGTTCTTTTTGGTTGCCGTGATTGAGCGTGTGAATAATCCGTATCTGCGCGGTTTGCCCGACTTTGGAAATTCACTGCGGGGACACGATGCCGCCTACAACCAGAAGGCCGTTTCCGCCATGCTGAAGCACGCCTGGAACATGTGCCACGTGAAGGATACCTTGCGGACACGTGACGGACAGGTTTATACGGTTGATCTGAAGTCGATGTTCGGGCTCGCGAAAGACTATTCCTATCGCGGTTATTTCTCAATGGAGTTCGACACGGGCGCTGGCGATCCGTTCACCGGCACAAAACACCTCGTCGAAGAGAGCCTGAAGTATTTGGCTTAGGATTGTGGCGCACGCTTTCAGCGTGCTGCCGTGGGCTTTAGCCCACGGGTCCGGCTCTACACCTCTCGCCGCCGCAGCACTCGATCCAAACTGATCGGACCTGGCCCCGCGGCCATCAAATAAAGGAAAACGAAGCAATACACCACTGCTAACTCGCCGCCATTCCGAAGGGGCCAGGGCCCTCTGGGCGCATGTGCGTGGAAATAGGCTACAGCCATTTCGCCACACAGAATCAATGCTACCGGGCGTGTCAGAAGTCCAAAGAACAGGAGCGTCCCGCAAACCATTTCAATAATTCCAGCGAACCAGAACAGCGAGAACATCGGGACTGTTCCCCCATGCGGGCCCATTCCACCGAATGCGCCTAAGAGCTTCTGAGCGCCGTGACAAGTGAACGTGAATGCGATTACGATTCGCATCACAGAAAGCAAATATCGCGATATGGGGTAGCTGGCTGCCATGGGTCTCATCAGGAGAGTAACATTCCTCGCTCAACAGATTCGTGGTACGCTCGTACAGTTTTCCGGAGAGAATCGATGAGATTTGTAAATTTACTCGGGATGGCAGCGCTGGCTGCGGTTCAACTGTTCGCGCAAGCGCAACCGCCCTCCACGACGCTCAAGGTCGGCGATAGACCGCCGGATTTTACGCTTCCGTCCACTGAGGGAGGAACCGTCCATTTAGCCGATTACATCGGCAAGAGCACGGTCGTACTCGCCTTCTTCCCCGCCGCGTTTACCGGTGGTTGAACGGCTGAGATGAAAGCGTACCAGTCTGGTATGCAAAAGTTTCAGGAATCGGGAGCCAAGGTGTTTGGGATCAGCACCGATAACACGCCCTCCCAAAAAGCATTCGCCGCGAGCCTGGGCCTCTCATTTCCGCTGCTGAGCGACTTTCTCGATCGCCACGTAGCGAAGGAATATGGCGTATACATCCCGAAATACGGAATTGCCGGCCGTGTGACATTCGTGATCGACAAGGACGGCAAGATCGACTATATCGAACAGGGCGGCGATGCCATTAAGATGCTCGGCGCTGCCGACGCGTGTAACCGGCTTGCCCATCGAGCCGCGGAGCACAAGTAGCTCACAACCTACAAATCAATAGCTCCCGCTCGTAAACCAGTTCCGGCGGAAGATGGTCGTGCAGGTCGATGAACAGTTCTTCGTGCCCGATCACTTCCGCCCGCCAGGCATCGCGATCGAACGCCTGTAGCTCATCGAACTTTTCTTTCGGAAAATCCAGGCCGCGCCATTCGATGTCCTTGTAATAAGGCATCCAGCCAATAGGCGTTTCGCGCGCCGAGATGCGGCCGTGGCACCGGTCCACAATCCACTTCAGCACCCGCATGTTTTGCCCGAAACCCGGCCAGATGAAGTTCCCGTCCGCATCCTTGCGGAACCAGTTCACATGGAAAATCTTGGGTGTCGCGCTAAACGAGCGCTGCATGCGCAGCCAGTGCCGGAAGTAATCGCCCATATGATACCCGCAGAAGGGCAGCATGGCCATCGGATCGCGCCGCACACGGCCCACCGCGCCTGCTGCCGCGGCCGTAGTTTCCGATCCCATCGTGGCGCCCACGTAGACCCCGGTGCTCCAGTTGAACGCCTGGAAGACCAGCGGCATGGTCGTGGCGCGCCGTCCGCCGAAGATGAACGCGCTGATCGGGAGTCCGTCCGGATTTTCCCAATTCGGATCGATCGAGGGGCACTGCGCCGCCGGCGATGTGAAGCGCGCATTCGGGTGCGCCGCCTTGCGGCCGGTCTCTCTTCCAATCTGTGGAGTCCAGCGTTTGCCTTGCCAATCGAGACATTCCGCTGGAGGTTCATCCGTCAATCCTTCCCACCACACACCGCCATCCGGCGTTAACGCCACGTTCGTAAAGATGCTATTCTTTGACAGTGTCGCGATCGCGTTGGGATTGGTCTTGGCCGAAGTGCCCGGCGCCACGCCGAAAAATCCCGCCTCCGGATTGATCGCGCGCAACTGGCCGTCAGCATCCGGTTTGATCCAGGCGATGTCGTCTCCCACCGTCCAGACCTTCCAACCCTCAAATCCGGCGGGCGGAATCATCATGGCGAAATTAGTTTTTCCACACGCGCTCGGGAAGGCGGCGGCTACGTAGGTCTTCTGGCCGTTAGGGTCTTCCACGCCCAAAATCAGCATGTGCTCGGCCATCCAGCCTTCGTCGCGCGCGATGTTCGACGCGATGCGAAGCGCAAAGCATTTTTTTCCGAGCAGCGCATTCCCGCCGTAACCCGAGCCATAGGACCAGATCTCGCGCGTTTCCGGAAAATGCACAATATACTTCTCCGGATTGCAAGGCCATGGCACGTCCTGGTCGCCGGGGCCTAACGGCATACCCACGCTGTGGAGGCAGGGGACAACCCGCTTCACGTCTTTGTCGATCTCGCGGAATACCGGAAGCCCGATTCTCGCCATGATGCGCATATTCACCACGACGTATGGCGAATCGGTGAGCTCCACTCCGATCTGTGACATGGGCGAATCGATTGGCCCCATGCTGAACGGCAGCACGTACATGGTGCGCCCCCGCATGCACCCTCGGAACAGCGCCTTCAACGTGCGCCGCATCTCGAACGGGTTCACCCAGTTGTTCGTTGGGCCAGCCGAATCTTTGGAAAGCGAGCAGATAAACGTGCGGCCTTCCAATCGCGCCACATCGCCCGGATCCGACCGCGCGTAGTAACAGCCGGGCCAGAGATCTTCGTTCAATTTGACGAACGTTCCGCTCTCCACCATCTGCGCGCAAAGCGCGTCGTATTCCTCCTGCGAGCCGTCCACCCAGTGGACCGCAGCCGGCCTGGTAAGCTCGGCCATTTTATCGACCCAGCGAATCAGGTGCTTGTTCGAACTCAGCGGAACGGACGTGCCGGGTAGAGCGGATATCGAGGATTGCATAGTACCTCGCAAATCACTACTGTATCTTTATTGCCCGCTGAAACCTGAAAGCTTGCCGGACCGTCCCTACAAACACTCGCTTGCTTTGGGAGGTCGTAGTGTATCGAGACTCGAGCAGACGAAGATTTTGTAGCCAGCTGATGATCTTGGCGCTTGCTTGCAAGGCGGATCTTGCCGCCGATGATAGCAAGCAAAGCTCTAAAGACCCGGACGAGAAGGTATACGATCCGGGTGGCGATGTGAAGCCTCCGAAGCTCGTCCATTACGTTGAGCCCCAGTTTTCCTCTTCGGCAAAAGAGGCCTTTATCGAGGGGACCGTTAAGATTTCGACCGTAGTCACTACTGATGGCATCGCGACCCAGTTTCACATCGTGAGCGGCTTGAACAGCGAAGAGGACAGGACGGCCCTCGACGCTCTCAAACAGTGGAAATTCCAGCCGGGAACCAAGGCCGGGAAACCTGTGAAGGTGAAAGTTACCGTGGAGGTCGATTTTCACCTCCTTTAGCCTGCCGTCGTGTCGATTTTGCGTTTTTCGTTCGACGCATGAGTGGAGGATTATGAGCGCGATCACACAACCCGCACCGAAAGCCACGGCCGAAATCGAGGTTTTCCGCCACATTGCACTCGCGACGCACAGCGTTTTCAAGCTGACCGTCGACGGACTGACTCAGGAGGACAGCCTAATCCAGCCGAAGCCGGCCGGCAATTGCCTGAACTGGGTCGCCGGGCACCTGCTTTGCGTCTACGACCAGATGCTGCCGCTGCTGGGGCAAGCTTCGGTCATGCAGCCTGGCGCGCTCAAGCGTTATGAGCGAGGCAGCGCTCCCATAAAAAGCGCTTCGGAAGCCATGGAACTAAGCTATTTGCTGACTGGTATTGATGAGGCGGTCGCCCGTGTGGATGCTGGTCTCCAAGGACTTTCGGAGGAAACTCTGGATTCCCCCGCTCCTTTTTCGCCAACTGGCCGCCCGGAGACGGTCCGTTCCCTGGTGAGCTTAATTCTCTTCCATCAGGCCTACCACACCGGGCAGGCCGGTATGCTGCGCCGGCTGGCGGGGAAGAAGGGAGCTATTGCATGATAAATAGCAGAGCCAATCCGCATGAAATACCTATTGTTGATTTACGGTGATGAGCACAAATTAAACCAAAGCGAACGCGAGGCGTGTTATCAGGAATCCACTCAGCTCGCGTGTGACCTGGAAGCGAACGGCAACTATGTCGCTGCGGCTCCGCTGCATCCCACATCGACAGCCACCAGCGTCCGCGTCCGCGACGGTCAGCGCCTGATAACAGACGGTCCGTTCGCGGAGACGCGCGAGCAGCTTGGCGGCTTCTTTATGATCGACGCCAAAGACATGGAGGAAGCCCAGCGCATAGCTGCTCGCATTCCCGCCGCGCGCTGGGGTACTGTCGAAGTCCGGCCCGTGATCGAGATCGCGGGGTTGCCGGATGGGCGGAAACTGCATGAAGACGCCGTGGGAGTCTAGAACTCATAACCGGAACGCAATCACATAGTCTCCAATCGGCGATAGATTCGGAATCCCGAAACCGCCCGCCGTAACAACTACATATTGCTTGCCATCGGGTCCCTGGAATGTCATGGGCGTGGCATGGGCGCTCGCCGGTAACGTAGCCTTCCAAAGCTGCTGGCCTGTCTGAACGTCGAAGGCATAAAGCTCCGGCACGAGCGTACCGCCCACGAACACCAGCCCACCGGCCGTCGCAATCGGGCCTCCGAGCGAAACGGAACCCCAATTCGCAGGTAGCTTCTGATGAAACTGTCCCAGCGGAACTTCCCACCTTTTATCTCCGCTGTTTGTATCAATGGCGAGGAGCGTTCCCCATGGCGGAGCGGTGCAGGGGGTGCGCTTCGGGCTGAGTAGAAATCGCCGCATCATGCCGTAGGGCGTTCCCCGCTGCCGCGCGATCTCCCAGTCGCCGTCGATTCTTCGTTCGTGCCGGGCGGTTTCCATACCATCGATATCGGCCTTAGGAATCAGCCGCACTTCCGCCGCCAGATGATTCTCGGGAAGAATCAACAGATGATGCTCTGCGTCGTACGCCATGCCGCCCCAGTTCTGGCCTCCAATATTCCCGGGCAGCACCAGCGTGCCTTGGAGCGAGGGCGGCGTGAAAATCCCGCCCGTGCGAAGCTTCTTCATTTCGTCGCGGCAGTAGTTGCGGTCGGCATCGTCGATACCAAACGCGTCGTCCGCGGTGATGTGCTGCGGCGTGACCGGGGCTGGTTTTACCGGAAACGGTTGCGTCGGCGACGAGACTTCGCCTGGGACATCGCTCTGGGGAACCGGGCGTTCTTCCACCCCGAACACAGGCACGCCCGTTTCGCGATTCAGAATGAACAAGTTTCCGGTCTTCGACCCGATCGCAACAGCGGGAATGGTCTTGCCGTTACGGTGCATGTCAAAGAGCAGCGGAGGCGTCGCGATATCGTAGTCCCAGAGATCGTGATGGACGGTCTGAAAGTGCCAGACGCGCTCACCGGTATCGGCACGCAGTGCGACCACCGAGTTAGCGAACAGGTTATCGCCAACGCGCTCGCCGCCATAGTAATCCGGGCTGGCGCTTCCGGTTGGAATAAACACCAGATTCCGTTCAGGGTCGACCGCAATAACAGACCAGGCGTTCGCCGCTCCGGTTCGCGCGGCGCTGCCGTTCTTCCAGGTATCGGCTCCGACAGCGTGAGGGCCTTGCGGTATCGGATCCCACGTCCATTTCAGCTTGCCCGTCCCTGCATCGAACGCACGAACTTCGCCGCTCGCTTCATTAGTCCAGTTATTGTCGGCGATGCCGGAGCCAATGACAAGCGTTCTGCCAACGACGGCGGGCGGTGAGGTCTCTTCGTACTCAGAGAACCAGTGCGGTGTGATGCGCAAACCGTTGCGGAGGTTGATTACCCCGTTATCGCCGAAGTCGCGGCACGGTTTGCCCGTTGCCGCATCGAGCGAGATCAGCCGCGCGTCTATCGTTGCAACATAGATCCGACGGCTGCCGTCTGGAGCTTTCCACGTAGAAACACCGCGATTTGCAAAATCGCCAAAGCCAGCATCCTTGTTGACGTGCGGATCGTACGTCCAAACTGCGTTTCCTGTGGCCGGGTCGAGCGCAATTACCCGGCCAAGCGGTGTCGAAAGATACAGCTTCCCATCGACGTAGAGCGGTGTCGCTTCGAATTGCGTCGGCTTCGATGCATTTTTCGGAGTGTACGCGTCGCCCGTGCGATAAGTCCAGGCAATCTTCAATGATTTCACGTTCGAACGATTGACCTGGGTGAGCGGCGAGAAGCGCTGGCCGCCTGGATCGCGGCCGTAGTTCGGCCAGTCACCCGGATCAGCCGCAAGGAGAAGGGTTGCCGTAAGGAAAAACGGGACAACATAGACGCAACGAGCGACCTTCATGTTGTGAACCATCATACCGAGGGGCGAGCGCCTCATTTCGGCAGCGTGAAACGGAAGTCGCTTCCTTTTTCCAAGCGCGGCTCAAGCCAGATCTGCCCACCGTAGCGCTCGACAATCTTGTGACAAATTGCGAGTCCGATGCCGGTTCCAGGGTATTGGCTGCGGCCATGCAGGCGGTGAAAAGCACGGAAAATCTGCTCGCCGTATTGCGGCTCGATGCCAATGCCGTTGTCCTTCACCGAAAACTGCCAGTATCCATCTAGTTCACAAGCAGAGATCCGGATAGCGGGCGGTTCCTCGGTGCGATATTTGATGGCATTACCGATCAGGTTCTGAAAAAGCTGTTGAAGATGCACAGGCTTTACGGCCACGGAAGGCAGCCCGGTGTAGGTGATATTGGCTGCGCTCGCCGCAACCGCCGCGCGTAAATTCGACAGCGAAGCCTCCACCGCGGCGGCCGCCGGGACCTGGGGGGCGGCACCAGCTTCGCCGCTCGATACCTCCATGTAAGCGAGAAGGTCCTTGATCAGTTCGGACATCCGTCCCGCGCCTTCCACCAGATACTCAATGAACTCGCGCGCGTCCGGAGGCAGTTGCTCGCCGTAGTCTCTTTGAAGCATCTGGCTGTAAATCGTCATCGTTCGCAGCGGCTCCTGCAGATCGTGGCTGGCCGAATAAGCGAACACGCTGAGATCGTCGTTAGCACGACGCAGCGTCTGATTCAGGCGTTCCGCGGTCTCGCGGGCGTCGCGTTCGCGCGCGTAAAGATCAGCCACTTCACGCGTCATCCGGTTGAATGCGCTCGCGAGATGCGCGAGTTCACCCGTTCCGGTAACCGGAACCTGGTGACTGAAATCGCCGCGGGCGACAGCCAGCGCCCCGCGGTCGAGCGCGCTGAGCGGCCGCGTGATGCTGCGGGTTACCAGAACCGCCAGCACGCCCGCGGCTACCAGGCTGAGGAAGCTCGTAATCAGCAAAGCTTGCACGGCCCGCCGCTCTGCCGCTTCGATATCTCGAAACAAGCGGTTGCGCGCCTCGAACAGATCCGCGGCGGTCTCCTGCATCAACTGTTCCCCCACTTCGTCCGTATGGTCCACTTGGTCCGTCAGGCGCGCGTGCAGCGCGATCCGGTCACCCGTCCGCGCGAAATCAATCAGGGAGTCGACTCGGGCGGGCAGGGAATCGAGCATGCTCTCGAGACTATCCATCACCAGCTTCTGACGCCCGGTCTCTGGTGTGATTTCACGCAGCGCAGCGGCGGTGTCGGTGGTGTCTCGCTGGAAGTTCTGCAGCAGCCGGCGAGCCTCTGCTTCAAAATGCTCCGGCTGCCCGTTTTCCGCGGCGCGGTGCAAACGGCTCATCAGCATCACGATGCTGTTATTCACGCGCATCACCGCGGTCGCGCGCCGCTCCGCCAAAGATACTTCGTGCACGCGATCGCGAATCGCGTGAAACTGCCACAGGGCAACCGCACCGCCGGTCATCATCAGTAGCAGCAGGCAGGCAAACACCAGCCGCAGACGCACGGCGATGGGAAGATCTCGCAACCGCCACACGAAACGGAAGCCGAACCCGAATCGCTCAGAGTGATTGCGTGCGGCCGCTGTGGCTTCCACGCTGTCTGTTCTCGAAGCGGCGGCCACAGTTAGTTCCGCGGCGACTGGAAGTTGGGCGAAACCGCGAGCAATTGCTCCTCAACGCCCGACAGAACATCCTCGATCCGGCGCTGTCCGCTTAAGATCTCGTGTACTCCCTGGTAGTAAATCCGCGACACTTGCGCATAATGACTACCGGCAGTTGTGGAGGGCCGCGCCACCCAGCCCGTCAACCCGACTGTCTTCAGCACTCTCGCGGCTGAAACAGCTTTGAGCAGTTCGGGATCGTCATAGAGGCGCGGCAAAGTTGGCAAATAGCCTTCGCGCAGAGCACGGCACTTCTGGACGTGCGCGCCAGTGAGATATACCACGAGTTGTACTGCCTCGCGGGGGTGCTTCGAATAGGCCGATACCGCCAATTGAAAGCCGCCCATCGCCTGCGCGCGGCCGCGCGGACCGGCGGGCAGTACGCTCATCTGAAAACGCGCGCGCAAGGCGGATGAATTCGCCACGGAATTGTATCCGCTGCTCCAATACCGCAGAAATGCCGCATTGCCGGAGCGGAAAGCATTCAGACTGTCCGCTTCCGTATACGACAAAACGCTCGGAGGAGAAATGGAGTGTATCCAGCCGCGAACCTTGCGCAGCGCTTCGGCCGTGCGAGCATTATTGACGCTCACTGTCCCATCGGGCTCAATGATGTGTCCTCCGCCGAACGACATTTGCCACTCGAGGGCGTTGCACGTCAATCCCTCATAAGCAGCGCCCTGGAACACATAGCCCCAGAAATCCCGATTGCCCGCTGCCCGTTCGCCTTTCTCGATGCGCGCCGCCATGTGCTGCATCTCCTCCCAGGTATTCGGCGGATGCTTGTATCCGTATTTTTTGAGAAGATCGGCACGATAAAACAGCGTGCCGATATTCAAATAGAAAGGAAGCGCTACCAGCCGGCCTTTCACCGTATCGTTCGTGAGCAAGTCCGCCGATTGCTCGTGCGCACCCGCATCAAGGAAGGGCTTCAAATCGAGGAGATGACTCGCGAGTGTCGCGGGCCACAGGACATCGATCATATAAATGTCGGGAGTAGGGAAATGGCCGTTCAGCGCACGCAGAGTCAGGGCAAGCTGATCGGTCGAATTGCCCCAGGCCGGAACAAACTCGACCTGAATTCCCGTCTCACGCGTAAAGTCGTCGAGGCCCTCTTCGGAAAGCTGCCGGGCGGCTTGCGGCCCAAGCCCCGCAACCGTTAAAACAACCGGCTTTGCGCTTGCGCTCAGCGCGTGGATGAGAAGAATAACAGCAGCGAGCGGAAGCGCAATTCCGCGCCGGACTGGAGAAGGCATTTTCCAGCCCTTTTCAACTTTTTGCGAAAGGATAGCCTGATACTAACACAGAATTCAACGCGAGTAGAATGGCAATTGAAGTGCGTGTCCTTCTGCTTTTCTTCTTCACCGCCCTGCTCCTGTTTGGCGAAACCACCAAGCTCTATCTCAAAGACGGCGGTTATCATTTGGTCCGCGAATATCACGTGGAAGGAGACCGCGTCCGGTTCTACAGCACGGAGCGCAGCCAGTGGGAGGAAATGCCGGTTAGCCTGGTCGATCTCGACAAAACGGAGCGGGCGAAAAAGGCCGAAGATCAGAAAGCTGTCAAGGAGGCACGCGAGGAGGACGAAGAGGAACAGGCCGAGCGCGAGTTGCGGCGCGAAATCGAATCCATCCCAATGGATACCGGCACGTATTACAACGACAACGGCAAAATCAAAACCGTCCCGCTCGCTGAATATCAAATCGTCACAAACAAGAAGCGGAAGACTCTGCAGGTGTTATCGCCCATTCCGCTAGTGCCCGGAAAAGCCTCTGTCGTCATCAAAGGCGATCATTCCAACTTCATCGTCCATGAAGACCGCCCAAACTTCTATATGCGGCTTGAAAAAGAAGAGCGCTTTGGGATCGTCAGCCTGGAGCCGAAGAAGGATGCTCGAGTAGTGGAAGACATCTCGATTGTTCCCGTAGCCAAGCAGGCCATCGAGAACCGGAAGCAGATGGATACCTTTCAGCAGGAGCTGGCAAGCGGTCTTTATAAAGTGTGGCCGGAGAAGCCACTCACGCCCGGCGAGTACGCGCTCATCGAGTACGGCGATACCGGAGATATGAACGACATTGAGCTACTGGTCTGGGATTTCGCCTATAAACCCGCCGCGAAGTGAGCCGGTGTTTTGTGCCGCGCAAAACACGAGCCTCCTACATGGACCGCTAGCAGTGACGCGAACACCTGCGGCTGCCGCGCCAGCGCCGCGAACACGCGGCTCCGCAGATGGGGATGCCTTTCGAGCAACAGCAGTAACGAAGCCATCCGCCGGGGACGCTGGCTGATCTCCCGTTGCATGCGTTGATACCGTTCGAAATCCCCCGAGGCGAGCACCTGCGGGAGCGCCAGCGCTTGCTTGAATCCTAGCGACATGCCTTCGCCTGTGATGGCATCCACAGATCCTGCAGCATCTCCCGACAAAACGACATGGTTGGCATACACTCGGTGCAGTTCCCGGGTCACCGATAGCGCGCCCCGCTCTCGTGAAACCGGTATCGCTGTCCGCAGCCGCGACTGTACAACGGGAAAATCGGGCAATACGTCATCGAGCCGCAGCCTGGAATCCCGCGCGATCATCGCGACACACAGTTCGCCGGCAGATACCGGCGTGATGTAGAGCTGACAACGCGCGCCCCAATACAATTCCACATAAGGCGACCACGGCGCGATTCGATAGTGCCGCCGAAATCCATACCGGCGTCTCTCGCTGCGTATCCTCGACAGCCCCGCTTCCCGCCTGATTTGCGAATTCTGCCCGTCAGCTCCAACCACCAGGGCCTGGACGGATTCGCCATTGACGGAAACGCCGCCCGGAAGCAGACGAACGTTTTTCGCGCCCCACAAGAAGGCGACGCCCAGATCTTCGGCTCTCTGAAACAATAGCTCGTGCAGAACCGTTCTACGGATTCCCACGCCGGCTCCGTTGGGGAAGTCGGCCGTGACGCAGGAATGCGCATCGAGAAAGCGGATACCGTGAAAAGGCGCGCCGCTGCCCTCGGGAATGGCTATTCCGAGCTCCTGTAGCGCGGCAAGACTATCCGGGAGAAGACCTTCGCCGCAGGCTTTATCGATGGGTGGAGTCGCGCAATCGATTACCGTGACGCGGCGCCCGGCCCGAGAGAGGGCGATCGCGGCGGCGAGCCCAGCCGGCCCGCCTCCGACAATGCACACCGGCGATGAGCAGAACGAACCCATTCCCATCTCATCGTAGACGCTGCGAAGTGTCCGATCCCGAACAGCAGGTGTCCCACTTTCGATCTCGTCTGGATACACGACGGGCGCAGCAGCGGAGAGTTTATATTCAGTTGTCAAGGAACTATGCCGGTCTGAAAAACGGCGCAGGCGAAAACGCCTGCTCTAGTTCTTACGAGCTTACTTTTGCATGGACACGGTGACGCGCTGCGAAGGCGCGGGCCCAATCGGCCGGGTCGATATCTTCGTCTTTCGGGCACGGTGGAGGAACGAAGCCAGCGGCGACCGCTTCCTTCGGGCGCGGCTCGGTTGCGGTCAGCTTGACCCCTCCTTGACAGTCGGGGTTCCGATCGGATTGCGGAACGAAGCCAGCCGCTCCTTCACAGTCGCGGTTCTGTGTTTGCGGAACGAACCCACGGTCCTTTTGCAGTTGGCGTAAAACGGCAAGGGCTTTGTGGAAACCGCGTTCGGCGGAGGTCATCATGCGCTGGATAGCGGCCAGATGCGGGATCAGGACCTGGTCGGAATCGAGG
>Ga0070741_10001165_pt1 | contig 82841 bp, 62 predicted proteins | sample Coa_R1_4_FD_66440 | JGI IMG/M metagenome (GOLD analysis project Ga0070741, IMG submission 66440) | Surface soil microbial communities from Centralia Pennsylvania, which are recovering from an underground coalmine fire - Coalmine... | ecosystem: Environmental > Terrestrial > Soil > Unclassified ...
GAGATCGTGTTCAAGCTGAAGCCCATGACGTACATCAGCAGGAACGTCCCCACCAGACAGGTCGGGATGGAGACGAGCACGATCACCGTGCTGCGCCAGGTGTGCAGGAACAGGAAGAGGATGATGCCCGTGATGAGGATCGCGAGCAGGAGGTCCTTCTGCACGGCGTCGACGGCGTTGCGCACGAAGCGGGACGTATCGTTGCGCACGTTGAGCTCTGCCCCCCGCGGAAGGAAGCGCTGGATCGCCCGCAGCTCGGTGCGGATGCGGTCCGCCGTGTCCAGGGTATTGGCATCGCTCTGCTTGGTGATCGCCAGACTGATGGCGTCGTGGGTGGAGCGATCCGGGGTCGTGTAGCGTACCTGACTGGTGGGGCGCTTGGCGGTGACGACGATGGTCGCCACGTCCTTCAGGAGCACCGGTCCCTGGGGCGTCGTGGCGACCACGTAGAGGCCGAGGTCCTCCGGCACCTGGGCCAGGCTGGTGGCGCGTACGGAGAACGTCTGCGGGTCCACGTCCACGTTGCCGCCGGGCGTGTCGACGTTCTCGCGCTGGATCGCATTTGCGATCTGGGCCAGCGAGAGCCCATACGCCTGCAGCCTGGTGTAGTCCACCTGGACCTGGACCTCGCGGATCAGGCCGCCGCTGATGGTCACATCCGCCACGCCGGGCACGGCCTGGAGGCGCTGCTGCACGACGTTCGCCGCCAGGTCGTACAGGTCTTCCGGCGGGAGCTGGCCCGATAGGACGACGTACATCACCGGGCTCGCGGTCGGATCGGCCTTCTGCACGCTGGGCTGCGTGGCATCGCTGGGTAGCTGGCGGCCAATCGCCGCCAGGCGGCGTTGTACGTCGAGGGTGGCCTGGTCGATGTCGGTGCCTTCCACGAAGTTGATGGTGAGGCGCGCCGCGCCCTGCTGCGCGCTGGCATCCACGCGCTGGACCCCGCTCACGGCCGATACGGCATTCTCGGCCGGCACGACGATCGCCTGCTCCACGTTCTCCGCGGACGCGCCCGGCCAGCCGATCTGGACGTAGACGACCGGGAAGCTCATCGCCGGATAGCGGTCGACCCGCATGCGGCTGTAGGCTTGCTGGCCGAGGAGGATGAGCGCCAGGAAGATCATCACCGTAGCGAGGGGCCGCTGGATGGCCGCGCGTGTGAGTCCCATCACTGCTCCTGGGCATGCCGCCGTGACCATCTGTGGACGTGGCGAGACATGCTTGCTCGCGCTCTTAGGGCCAGTGTAGGGACCAGGACGCCCGGACCGCTGTGGGCGGATTCACTGTGGAGACGTGAATCGGCTTACCTTTGACGGCCCGTCAAGGCGGCGGGATGGGAGGCTGCCCCGGGCGGTCGGTCTAAGCTGCGGGCCGTTCCGGCTGCCGCCGTGAACGGCGGGCCACAGTTGGGTCACCTGGCCCGCCGTTCACGGCGGCGATGTTGAGACCGACCGCGGGCGATCGGTCTAGGGAACCGGGGCGACGAAGCGATCGAGATGGCGGTTGCTCACGAAGGGGATGAAGCCCAGCGACCGCGACATCTGGTAGACCGACGCCACGTTCTCTGGCTTGAGCGCATAGTCCACGGTGAATACCGGCTTGCCTTTGTCTCGGGCCATCGTCAGATGGTACAGGTACTCCTCGCTGCTCATATGCAGCGTGCTCTGCCGGTTGTCGTACATCTTGAGGCAGCCCGGGGATAGGCTCTGACGGTAGGCGGTGGAGTTCTTCTCCGCGCTCGTGCGGGGCAGCGGGCAATCACCGGGCGGGTCGTCATCCGCCGCGCCATCGAACCATGTCTGCTCCTGGGCCAGCGCGTCGATGATGGCGACGTACTCATCGAGCTCCACCAGCTCCGCGGCGTTCTGGGCGACGACCAGGAAGTCGGGGCGGCGGGCGCGGCCAAACTGGGCGATGTCGCCCACCCAGCGGACCATCTCGCGCCGCGGGTTGACGCCGTCCCGGCGGGCGACGGTGCGGACGTTGTCATCGGAGTAGGCCTCGACCCAATCGAGATAGACGCCATCGAAGCCGGCGTCGACGATGGCCTGGAGGTAACCGTTCGGCCCCAGCCAGATGTTGCGCCACTCTTCGCGCCAGTACGCGACCGGAAAGTTGCCTTCCCACTCGTCCGGATCGTCGCCCGCGATCCAGTCGGGATTGCCGATGCCCCACCCCGGTTGCCAGTAGGTCCGGTATTCCTCGGCCTGGCCGATGTCGATGTAGGCGAGCACCAGCTTGGGGTGGGGGGCGTTGTGGAGCTGCGCGATGACGTCCGCCATAGGGTAGCGAGTGTTGCTGCGCTCGGACGGGATGAAGTCGAGCACCACCAGATCGTGTCTTGAATCCCGGATCTGCGCGACCGTCTCGGGCTTGAGGTTGACGGAGATCAGGTAGAGCCAGCTCTTGACGCTCGCGAGCGGCGTTTGCGGCGCCGTGGAGACGGCGGCTGAGCGGGTCGGAGTAGCTTGCGGGCCCGCAACCGTGGGCGTGGGAAGCGGCGCGGGGGGCGGCGGCGGCGCCGCCGGGGTAGCGAGCGCGAGCGCCTGGGCAGGACGGGTGGGTGTGGCAGGCGGCGGGGGCGCCTGCGACGCGCAGCCGCTAGCCAACAGCGCCAGCGCTACGCCAACCAGCCCTCTCCAAAAGAACCTACCCCGAGAGTCTCGATGCTCGCGCCTCATGATGGTCCTCCGTCTGTCTAGCCATGCGGAGCCCGCGGTCCGCCGCGGGCTGCCGAGTCGGCGTTCCCTCTAACTGGCGCCCGGAGCGAAATACTTCACGGCGCCAACGTGAAGGTATCCACTGTGTGCTTTCCTGGTCCCGTTCTAGACTACGCCCGTGCAGCATTGTAGATGCTGTTCGGAGCAAGCAAGTGAGATTTCTGGGGGAGAAACGGAAGTCTGGTCATGTACACGTCCGCAGGCAAAGCGATGAGCCCAGGGCCGCTGCGTGTCGCCGAGCTATGGGCGCGCCTGGACGATGGGGACCGGGTGGCGCTGCTCTCGGCGCTGGGCGATGGGCTGCTCGATGCGCGGTGGGCCGTCCAGAAGATGACCCAGCCGGACCATGCTGGCACGCCGATTGTATCCCTGCTCGCGTCCCTAAACCTCGCCATCCAGGAGCTGAGTCGCGCGCGAGAGCTTCTCGCCGTCCGGGCGGAGGAGACCACCCTCCGGACCGCGCGACGGTCTTCGCTTACGATACCAGAAGCCGGCTGAGCCATCATGGGACCGCAGAGACGATCAGGTTGCTGAAGCGGGCCTCTGCCGGACCATCCCGGAAGTGGCCGACGCCGAACGCGAGCTGGCCTTCAGAATACGTCGCGTCTCGTGCCTGTCCGACCTCCTGACCGTTGATGCGCAGGCTGATGTCACTGCCCGATACCCGCACGGCAAGCCGATTGCGTGCCGTGTCGCCGTTGATCGCTGCCGAGGGCGTCCAGGGCAATAGGTCGGTGCCGCCCTGCCCCTCGTAGCGCCGCAGCAAGAAGGTGCGGTTGCCAGGATCGACCACAAAGGAGTAGCGGCCGCCGTTCGGCTGACGGCGGAAGTCGAGATAGACATAGGCGCCCTGCGCCGGGGGGCTGAGCCGCGCATCGAGCTCGATCAAGCAATCATCGAACCGCACGGAGGTTGACACGAACGGCGAGCTGCCGCTGCCCGCGATGCGGGTGATCAGGTACTCGCCGCCTTCATAGCCGAGGCGCCGACTCGCCGGGTTCTCTGACTCACGCGGCCAACCGCTCGTTGGGTCGGAGAAGTCGTCCCGGAACAGCACCCGACGTGACCCGGTCTCCGCGATTTCCGGGGTCGCGGTGGCGGGCGCGCCGGTCGTGTCGGTCGTGGGGGTCGGCTGCGTCGCCACGCCAGTCGCCAGCGCGGTGTGCAGGGCCGGTCCGCGCAGGGTGGACATGCCCATCGCCAGGCCGATGGCCGGGGCGACCCGCTTTGCCCACCAGCGGGCCATGCGGCGCCTCCGACCGCCGGGCGGGCCGTGTACCCGCCGCACCCCCTCCTCCGCCATGGGTGATCGTCATCAGCTCCGTGGTTGGCTGGCCGCCTCGACGACATCCTCCAGCGAGGCCGCTGCGCCCTGACCGTCAGCCTCGTCGCTGGTCGTGGCGCCACGCCCCACCGCGGCCTGCGCGATGCACGCCCGAAGCGCCGCCGCGAGCCGCCGCGAATCATGGCGCACGAACGGTTTGTGCACCGCGATGCTGCCGCCCACGAAACGGGTGCTCGGACGCCACCCGCTGACATCGCCGAGCTCCACCGGGTAGGAGTGGGTCGCCGCGTAGGCGTCGAGGATGGATTGCGGCAGTTTCTGCGAGTGGTAGATGACCACATCGAGGCGAGGGTGGCCGAGGTACAGCTCGATCGTCGATGCGAAGTCCCGCACCGTGTATCCTGGGGTCTCGTTGGGCTTGCTCATGAGGTTGGCGACGTAGATGACCAGGGCCTTGCTCGCGCAGATCGCCTGCGCGACGCCATCCACCAGCAGGTTGGGGACGATGCTGGTGTAGAGATCACCGGGGCCCAGGATGATGACGTCGGCCTCGCGCAGCGCGGCGAGCGCTTCGGCGTAGCCGGAAACGATTGGGTCGAGGTAGACATTCAGGACCGGGGCATCCAGGAGGCCTTCCATCGTGTCAATCGTGGCCTCGCCGCGAATGGTCTTGCCGTTCTCCAGCCCCATGACGAGATCGCAGGGCTCCACGGTGACCGGTAGTACTCGCCCGCGCACCCGAAAGATCTCTTGCAGGCGGCGCACCGTTTCCGCCGTGCTGCCCGTCATCTGCTCGAGCGCGGTGAACAGCAAGTTGCGGAGCGTGTGGCCATCCAGCGTACCGCCCTGGAACCGATGCCCCAGGAGGTCGCGCATCGCCCCGGGGTGGTCCGAGAGCGCGATCAGGCAGCGCGTAAAGTCGCCGGGGGGCAGAATGCCGTACTCGTCGCGAAGACGGCCGGAGCTGCCGCCCGAATCCATCATGGAGACGATCGCGGTGAGTCGCTGGCATTCCGTTCGGAGACCGCGCAGCAGCGTGTAGTGGCCCGTGCCACCGCCGATGGTAACGATGCGTTGTCGGAGTCGCTCAGGCATCTTCGGCCCCCGATCGCTCCCAGGGCTGGCTGAGCGCCACCGCCTGGTTCGGGAAGAAGTCGAGAATGCGGTGTAACCGCGTCAGCTCGAACACTTCATAGACAGATGGGGGCGCGCCACAGCAGCGCACCGCTCCGCCGCGCTCCCGAGCAAGCTTGACCAGGGAAATCAGCGCCGCCAGGCCCGAGCTGTCGATCTCGGCGACGGACGTGAAATCCACCAGGACGTGCCGCTGGCCTCCGAGGACGACCGCGCGCAATTGCCCGCGGATCGCCTGGGAGTACTCGAGCGTGATCGTTCCGCCAAGGGCTACCACCGCGTACCCTGGAGTCAGCGTCAACTGGAGCGTCGCTCCCGGCTTCGCCTCCTGGTAGATCATGGCTGTCTCCTGCTGGTCGATCCTCAAGCCACGCTGGTGGATGCCCACTGGCGGCCTGGCTGCCGCGCGGCGGGAACCGCGGGGCCCGCGGTCGCCCCGTACCATTCGGCCAGCCGCTTCAGGCCATCGGCCACCGTGTGCTGGGCCCGGAACCCGAGCGCCGCGGCCGCGTGTCGGGCATCGGCGCACGAGCGCACCACGTCTCCCGGTCGCGCTGGTCCGAAGGCCGGCCGTGGCTCGCGCCCTACGATACCACAGAGTAGCTCGTACAGGCGCACGACGGTGGTCTCCTCGCCGCGGCCAACGTTGAAGCGGTGGTGGCCACTCAAGGGAGCGGTGAGCGCGCGGACGTTCGCCTGGGCGACGTCGGCGACGTAGATGAAGTCTCGCGTCTGCTGGCCATCGCCGTGGATGGTGACAGGCTGCCCGCGCAGCAGGCGGTCGAGGAAGATGGAGATCACGCCGGAGTAGGGGCTGTGGGGATCCTGGCGCGGGCCGAAGACGTTGAAGTAGCGAAGCGAGACGGTGTCCAGCCCGTAGAGGGAGGAGTAGAGGGCGGCGTACTGCTCGCTCTGGAGCTTCTCCAGCCCGTACGGGGAGGACGGGCCCACCGGCATCGCCTCCGTCTTGGGGACGCCCGGCTGGTCGCCATAGATGGCCGCCGAGCAGGCGAGCACGACGCGTGGCGTGCCGTTCTGCCGCGCCGCCTCGAACACGTTCACCGTGCCGGTCAGGTTCACGGCATGCGTGAAGCGAGGCTCTTCCACGGAGCGCGGGACGGACGGGACGGCGGCGAGGTGCAGGATCGCGTCGGGCGCCGCCTGGCGCACCGCCGTCAGGAGCGAGGAGAAGTCGCGCACGTCGCCGACCAGGAGCTTCACCTGGCGCTCCAGGCCCTCGAGGTTTGCCCGCTTGCCCGTGGACAGATCGTCCCAGATGGTCACGTCGTGGCCCGCCTCCACCAGCGCGGCAACCGTGTGCGAGCCGATGAACCCGGCGCCACCAGTCACGAAGACCCGCATCATAGCCTCCTCTTCGCGGTAGCTGTCGGCAGCTACCCGTTTCCGCCCCGCGAGCCGGGGTGGGTGACGCACTCGCCACCCACCCCGGCTCACGAGGAGCGGCGTCTTATTCCACCGTGACGGACTTTGCCAGGTTCCGCGGCTGGTCCACGTCGCAGCCGCGCTCGACGGCGGCGTAGTAGGCGAACAGTTGCATCGGGATCGCGTTGACCATGGGCGAGAACACCTCGGGCACCGCGGGCACGTAGATCACGTCGTCGGTGTGGCGGGCGATCTCTTCGTCCCCCTCCGTGGCGATGGCCACGACCCGCGCGTGTCGCGCCTTGACCTCCTGGACGTTGGAGATCACTTTCTCGTAAGTGCGGCTCGCGGTCGCGAGCGCCACGATCGCCATGCCTGGCTCCACGAGCGCGATAGGCCCGTGCTTCAGCTCACCAGCAGGATAGCCCTCGGCGTGGATGTAGGAGATCTCCTTCAGCTTGAGCGCGCCTTCGAGGGCGGTCGGGTAGCCGACGCCCCGGCCGAGGAACAGGAGGTGGCGGGCGTCCACGCAGGCGGCGGCCAGCCGCCGGGCGGCCTGATGGCAGCGCAGCGCCTCGTCGATGCGCTCGGGCATGGCCTCGAGCGCCGCGCCTAGCTCCCGCCGGCGCTCCGGCGTCAGGGTGCCGCGGCGCGCGGCCAGGTGCAGGCCCATGGTATAGAGCGCCGCGAGCTGGCCGGTGAACGTCTTCGTGGCGACGACCCCGATCTCCGGTCCCACCCGCAGGTACACCGCGGCGTCGACGCCCTGGGTGAGGCTGCTGTTCACGACGTTGGTGATCGTCACCGTCTGGGCGCCCGTGGCCGCGGCATACTTCATGGCGGCCAGGGTATCGGCCGTCTCGCCGGACTGACTCACCGCCACCAGCAGCACGCGCTCGTCGAGCGGCGGCGGCGCGTAGCGGAACTCCGAGGCGATCGGGGTCTCGACTGGCAGGCGGAGCCACTCTTCCCAGGCATACTTGGCCACCATCGAGGCGTAGCTGGACGTGCCGCACGCCACGAGGTAGATGCGCTCGATTCGGTCCAGGTCGAGCGCGTCGAGCTCGGGCAGATGCGCTTCCCCGTCGACGATCCGGCCCGCGAGCGCGGTGCGGATGGCCTGCGGCTGCTCGTGGATCTCCTTCAGCACGAAGTGCGGGTAGCCGCCTTTCTCCGCCGCGGTCTCGTCCCACTCGACCCGCGTGATCGCCCGGTCGACCACCTGACCGTCCTCGTCGTAGATGACGGCCTCGGCACCGTCGAGCATGACGACCTCGCCATCCCGCAGCCGAATGATGTCCCGCGTGTGGTGCAAGAGCGCCGGGATGTCCGAGGCGAGGTAGCTGCCGTCGTCGGCGACGCCGACGACGAGAGGGGCCTGCCGGCAGGCGCCCACGATCAGGGAGGGCATGTCGGAGCTGGCCACGGCGATGGCATAGGTGCCGTGGACGCGCTCGAGAGCCCGCCGCACCGCCAGCCGGAACCGCGTCGTCGGAGGGACGTCCGCGGCGCTGTCGCGCCGCGCCAACTCGTCCTCGATCAGATGCGCCAGCACCTCGGTATCGGTCTGCGACCGGAGCAGGTGGCCGTCGGCCTCAAGCTGCGCGCGGAGCGTCGCGTAATTCTCGATGATGCCGTTGTGCACCACGCAGATGCGCGACGTGCAGTCGGCATGCGGGTGCGCGTTCTGATCGGTGGGCGGGCCGTGGGTGGCCCAGCGCGTGTGGCCGATGCCGACCTGACCCAGGGGCTGCTGTCCATCGAGCAGCTCGACTAAATTCCGAAGCTTGCCCGCGGCCCGGTGAATCACTAGCTCCCGCTCGGCGTTCACGACGGCGATCCCCGCGGAGTCGTAGCCGCGGTACTCGAGCCGCCGGAGACCCTCCAGGAGGAACGGGGTTGCCGAGGTCCGACCGGTGTACGCCACGATGCCGCACATGTTTCCTTCTCCCCTCTCTGATCCCTGTGCCTGGTCCTGCGCGGCTGATGGTCTCGCCATCAGCTCGCGAGCGGCGTGGGCGTTGGCGCCCTGGCCCACCTTGACCGCGGCCCGCCCGCGCCGATACCCGTGGTCCCCTGAAATGCCTGGCCAACTCCCTGGCCTTGGAGGTGCGCTGCAACTGCACTCACTTTAGCCGCGTGAGTGGGCGGGCGCAGTGACGCGGGTCACGATCTCGGTGTGAGCTCTTTCACGGCTGAGGGGGCGCGAGGGGTGGAATGCGACCGGATGGCGGAGGGGCGGCGGTGTCACGAGGCGCTGAGCCACCGGGCAGACTAGCCCAGGGTTGAGAGCAGCTCCGCGCTCAGGGGCCGCACGCCGGCATCGGTCGGCTGGGGGATTGAACGGAAGGCCACCTGGACATCGCCGAACGCGATGGTGTCCCCGTCCTGAAGGAGATACACGCGGTGGACCGCATCACCATTCACGGTCGTGCCGTTCGTGCTCTTGAGGTCCATCACGAGCCAGCCGTGCGGTAGCCGTAGCAGCCGCGCATGGTGGCGGGAGACGGAGTTATCGGGGAGCACCAGATCGTTCCGACTATGGCGCCCGACGACCACTGTCTCCTTCACTAGCGGGAAGCGCGCTCCATCGGCGAGAACGAGGTGGGCCGGCTCACGCTGAACAAAGCCCCGACAGCGCGGGCAGCCTCGCTTCGAGTTGGCGATGGCCGCTCCGCAGATCGGGCAGAGCGCGCTCGTCGACCAATCTGGACCGGTCTGGTCGCTGCTGGGTGGGATTCGCGGGCCGAGCACGCGGTAGACCACTACCGGCGCGCTACGCCCCTTCACCTCGGTGGGACCCAGCCACTCTAACTGGAAGACGGGGCCCACTTGAGCGGAGGTCGTCTCGCCGACCAGCACTTCACCGGGGCGCGCGCTCGCCTGGAGGCGGGCCGCCACGTTGACCGCGTCGCCGATGGCCGTGTAGCTGGGCTGCGTGCTCGCGCCGATGTAGCCGGCAATGGCCTCCCCGGTGTTCACGCCAACGCCGAACTCCACCTGATGTCCCGTGGTCTTGCGCCAGCGGCCGCTGCTGCCCTGTAGCGCGAGCGCGGCCCAGACGGCGTACACGGCGTGTGCGGGCTGATCGGTGGGCGCGTTGAACAACGCCATGACCGCATCGCCCACGTACTTATCGACCGCCCCGGCACAGGCGTGGACTGCGCGGCTGGCCAACTCGAGATAGCCGTTCAGCATGGCGACCAGATTTTCAGGCGCCATCGGCTCGCTCAGCGTCGTGTAGCCGCGAATGTCGGCGAACAACACGGTGAGCTCCTTGCGCACCCCCGCCAGGCGGGCCGCGGCTTCCGGGTTCCGCAGGATCTCTTCGAGCACCGCGGGCGCGAAGAACCGACCGAGCACCAGCCGCTTCTCCTCTTCCGCACGGCGGGCTTGCTCCAATTGGCGCTTCTCGGTCTCATCCTCGATGGCGATCACCAGCCCGGTGGTGCGCCCCTCGGGAGTACGGAGCGGACTCACATGTCCGCTAAGATAGATGCGGCCTCGCTGGGGGACATCGCAGACGATGGCGTGGGCGGCGCGGGTTGGCGCCTCCGGGGCCTGCGCTCCCGCGAGGTAGCCGTGGATCAACTGGCTGATCCCCGGCCCGAGCGCCTCTCGGAAGTCCGCCCCCAGCACATCGGCAGCCGATACCGCTAAGATGGTCTCCGCGGCCGCGTTAAAGGTCGTGATGCGGCCGGCCGAATCAACCGCAATGACACCGTTTCCAACGCTCCGGAGCACGCTAGCCTGATACGCTAGAAGATCAGTGATCTCCTGGAGCCGCGCCTGGACTCCCTGATAGAGCCGCGCGTTGTCGATGGCGATGGCGGCCTGGTCGGCGAAGGCTACCACGAGCTCAAGGTCGGCCTGTCCGAACAGGGCCGAGCGCAGGCGGTTGTCCAGGTACACCACGCCGATAGTGCGGTCCTTCACGCGCAGGGGGGCACAGAGGATGGATCGCAGCCGCAGCGCGACGACGCTGCGGAACTGCTGCAAGCTGGGGTCGTTGAGGGCGTCGTTGACGAGCAGCGGCGTGCCTTTGTCGAGGACTGCCTGAACGATGTTGCGGCTGACTTCGAAGGCCGGCGAATCGATCGTGGCGCGGTCGAGATTGCGAACCACCGGGACCTGCAGCTCGCTGTGCGCCGTGTCCCAGAGCATGATGAAGCCGCGCTCGGCGCGGGTCACGTTGATGAGGCTGGTCATGACCAGCTCGAGCACCTCGCCAAGGTCGAGGGAGGAGTTGATGTAGCGCCCCATCTGATAGAGGACGGCGAAGGGATCCGTATGCTCCGGCAAGCTCGTACTCCCGAGGTTGGTCCCCTACACCACCCGCACGCTGTGCGTGGCGAGGCTGGTAGCCCGCGGCGCGTGCGCCCCCATTGTACTGGATGCGGCGCGAGATCCCGGTGAGGGCGGTGACCGCCCCTGGGCGGCGCAAGGCGAGAGGCCGCCGCCCAGGCGGCAGCCTGGCGGCTGGTTGGCTCGCCGGGGTGCCGGGACAGGCCATGGAGTTCGTCAGCGGCGACTCGTTAGGCTGGAGTGTGAACTGTCATACAGCCTGGAATTGTCGGATTGAGTAGAATGGGGGCGAGCGAGAGCCAGGGGCGCCGCCGGGCGGGTCGCGTGGCCACGGCTGGCGCCGCCATGACCGGACGTGGGACCGGCGCGGGCGCGTCGGAGGCATGAGGGAGGGGCGATGGAATCGCCCACAACCGCGACCTTCATTAGCGAGCTGAGGGGCCGGCGGCTGGGCCCCTACCAGTTGGAAGAATTAATCGGCCGCGGTGGCATGGCCGTCGTCTACAAGGCGCTGCAGCCGGCCCTACGCCGCCATGTGGCGATCAAAGTACTGCCGGCGTACTTCGTGCACGCGGAAGGCTTCCTCGCTCGTTTCCGGCAGGAAGCGGAGATGGTCGCGCACCTGGAACACCCCAATATCCTGCCGATCTACGACTACGGCCAGGAGGGGGACGTTCCGTACATCGTCATGCCACTGGTGAGCGGTGGGACACTGCGCCAGTGGCTTGGCGAGGGGCCGACGCTCGATCGCGCGCTACGCGTGTTCAGTCACCTGTTAAGCGCCCTGGACTACGCGCACACCCGCCAACCGTCCATCGTCCACCGCGACCTCAAACCCAGCAACGTCTTGATGAGCCACGGCGACTGGCCCCTGCTCACCGACTTCGGAATCGCGAAGATCGTCGAACCGTCTATGCAGCTCACGCGCTCGGGGATGATGGTAGGCACCCCGGAGTACATGGCGCCCGAGCAGAGCGAAGGGCGTGGCGTGGACCACCGCGCGGACCTGTACGCGATGGGCGTTATCCTCTTCGAAATTCTGACCGGGCACGTGCCATTCCAGGGGTCGACCCCGATCGCCGTCATCCTGCAACACGTCCAGGCCCGGGTGCCCGCGCCCCGCGAGGTCAATCCAGCGCTCTCGCCGGTGTGGGACGAGGTCATCGCGCGGAGCCTGGCGAAGGCGCCTGCGGACCGCTACCCCAGCGCGGCCGCGATGAGCGAGGCGATCCAGGCGGCGTGGCGGGAGGCACAGGCGGAGTCCGGGGCGGCTCGGCTGGTGGGGCAGGCGGATCCGCGGGTTCTCTACGAAAGCGCGGAGCGCGCCCTGTCGTCGGGCGAGTGGCTGCGGGTCGTGAGCATCTGCGGCCAACTGCTGGAGATTGACCCAGCGCACCCTGAAGCGCTGCAGTTGCTGATCACGGCGCACCAGGCGCTGCGCCGCGAGCGTGGCGAGCCGCCGACCCCGGTCGCCGGCCCGGCGGTGCAGCCGGAGCTTGGCCCGCCAACGGCCCGGCGGGACGCGGCGGTTGGACCGTCTGCGCCGCAGGAAGCGCCGTCGGGCGCTGGCGCCGAGCAGTTTGGAACGGCAGAGCGCCTGTACGCCGATGCCGGCGCGGACATCAAGGCGGAGCGCTGGGATGCCGCCGCGGAGAAGCTCGCGGCGCTCAGCGCCTTCGCGCCGGACTATCGCGACGTGGCGACGCTGCGCCGCGACGTGGCCATCCAGCAGCGGCGCGAGACGCAATTGGCCGCCTGGTACGACGAAGCGCTGGCTGCCGAGACCCGCCGCGACTGGCCGGATGCGCTGGCGGCTTATCAGCAGATCCTTGGCGAGGCGCCATCCTACCGAGATGTGGCGGCGCGCGTGGATGCCGCCGAGCAGGAATGGGCGCTCGACCAGGGGCTCACCAGCGCGCGCTCGACCCTGGCGGCTGGTCGTGCCGACGAGGCGATCGCGCTGCTCGAGACCTTACTGGGCTCGGCGCCCCAGTCAGCGGAGGCAAGGACGCTGCTGGCGCAGGCGCGCTCGCAGAGCGTGGTTGAGCCCTCGCTCGCGGGAGCCGCCGTGGAGGCCCCGCTCGAAACGCCGCCGGCCTTGCCGGATGAGGGCACCCAGCCCCGCTGGACGCCCACGCCGCAGCCGCGCGCGGCGGCGTCGATCCCGTGGACTCCGGCAGAATCCCCGGTCGTGCGGTCGGGGTCGGCGGCGCCGGGGGCGAATGCCGCGGCGCAGCCGTCATCCAGAATCGAGCCGCGATCGGCGGAGACGCGCGCCATCAGGGTCAACGAGATCAACGCCCCGACCGCGACCCCGGCCCCGCTCTCGACGGGGGAGCTGCCGGAATTCGTGGCCGCCGCGCCCGAGGACCAGCGGTGGAAAGTAGTGCTGCTGGCCGTGCCGGTGGCTCTCGCGATCCTGGCTATAGTGGGCTTCCAGCGGCTGACCGCCGGTTCGGCCAACGCCCCCATCACCGACGAGCCGATCGCGCTGGCCACCCCGGCCCTGCCAGCCGGGCAGGCGACCGCCGTCAGCTCGCCGACGCCAGTGGAGCCCACGGCCGTCCCCACGCTTACCGCGGCGGAGCTGTTCACGGATTGTCAGGCCGCGGTCGACGGCGCGGACTGGGCCGGAGCCGCGGAGTCGTGCGAGAAGGCGCGCGCCCGCGACGCCGGCTACCCGGGCCTTGCGGGCGCGCTGGCGACGACGTATGTTGCCCTGGGTAAACAACAGCTAACGGATGGGGATGGCGTGACTGCCGCCCTGGCCTACTTCGAGAAGGCCGCGGATGCGCAGCCCGAGGATGCGGCGGCCCAGCGACAACTGCAGCAGGCCATCGCCTACCGGGAAGGCAAGGCCGCGCTCGCTGCTGAGAACTGGCCAGCGGCTACCGAGCGATTCGACGATCTGTACGGTGCCGCCCCGGACTACCTGGAGCAAGCTGGCGACGAGAGCGCCAAGAGCAACCTGTACCTGGCGGCACTCAAGTGGGGAGAGGCCCTGCTTCGAGACGGCCAGTACGCGGATGCGAGGGAGAAGTGCCAGAAAGCGCTCGATCTCCAGCCGGAGAGCCAGGCGCCCAAGGCCTGTATCGCAGCCGCGACCGCTGCCCTGGCTACCCCCACGCCGGTGCGCGTCCAACCCCAGGCGCCCGCCGCACCGGCGCGGCCGCCACAGCAGCCGCAGCCGCAAGCGCCCGCGCCACCGCGGCCGCAGCCACAGGCCCAGCCGCAGCCGCAGCCGCAGGCACGTCCGCCCGCGGCGCCCGCGCCGCAACCCCAGCCGCAGCCGCAGGCGCTACCGACTCGCCCACCCGTCCAAGCGCCGGCGGTGCCCCCCACGCGCCCGGCATATTGATGGCGGCGACGGCTGCCGCCGGATCGATAAGGCCGGGGTGAAGGCTGTCACCCGAACAGGGAACGGCCTCCACCCCGGCCTTCCGGAAGGTAAGCTGGGTGGTGCGGAGGCGGCGCTCTCCCTAGGGCCTGATGGCGACGCCGTAGGGGCCCTCGCCAACTGCCACGGTTGCGACGACCGCGTTGGTGTTGGTGTCGATCACTTGCAGACAGTTGGCGCCACGGTTGGCGACGTATACGTGGGCGCCATCGGGCGAGATGGCCACGCCGCGAGGCCACTGCGCCACTGGGATGGTCACCTCAACCCGGTGGTGGTCGGTATCGATGACGGAGACGGTAGCGGCATCGAAGTTCGAGACGTAGGCCCGGCCGCCGTCGGGGTGGATGGTCACGCCGTACGGGCCTGAGCCCACGGGCACGCGGGCGACGACGCGGCGAATCGCGGTGTCCACGACTATTACCTGATCGCTGCGAAAGCTAGCGACGTAGAGCCGCGCGTCGTCGGGGCTCAACGCCAGGCCCTCCGGGGACGAGGCGGGGGGCAAGGCGATCGCGGCGATCTCTTCGTTGCTAGCGGTGTCGATGACGGACACGCTATGGCTATCGCAGTTGGACACGTACACCCGCGTGCCCGAGGAATCCAGCGCGAGCGACGAGGGCGTGCGGCCGACGGGCACCGTTGCGATCACCTGCTGGCTGGCCGTGTCGATGACTGCCACAGTGCCGCTGAACCGGGCGGTAACGTACACGCGCGAGCCATCGGGATGCACTGCCACACCGTAGGGCCCCGAGCCGACCGGGATAGTGCCGACCAGCCGGTTGGTCGTGGGGTCAATGACCTGGACGGCATTGACCCCTCGGTTGCTTACATAAACGTGGCTACCCCTCGCGATTCCCACGCCTAGCGGCCCTCCTCCGACCGGCACGATTGCCAGGACGGTGTTCGTGGCGACGGCGACGACCGACACCGTGCCGCTGGCTCGATTGGTGACGTACACACAGGCCGAGGTCACGGCACGCGGCTCGCTGACGCGGGGCGTTTCCACCTCCGCCGCTCGCGCGGGGGCTGGAGCCGCCGCGGGAGAGAGCTGCGCTCGCGCGGTGGCGAGGAGCGCCGCCGCTTCCGTCAGGCGCGGCCGGTGACGCATGAGGGTTTCCAGGAGCGCCACCGCCTCCTGGACGCGCCCCGCGGCCAGCGCGGCGCGGGCGTTAGCCAATCCCTGGCTGGAGTCCTCGGCTTCGCGGGCCTCGACGAGGCGTACCGCGGCATCACGATAGGCCGGCTCGATAGCGACGACCCGCCCAAAGGCGGTGATCGCGGCCCGCCAGTCGCGGCGCGCCAGCGCGGCGCTCCCCTCATCGTACTGCGCCGCGAGCAGCAACTCCTGCTGGTACTTGGCGTCGACCTCCTGGCGCAGGCTGGCCACGTCGCGATAGCCGGGGGCCCGTTTTTCGAGTCGCTCGAGCTTGTTGGCGGCTTCGTCCCAGCGCTGCGCCGCGATATCCACGCGCGCTGCATAGTACAGGCTTGCGAGCGCGCGAGCTTCCTCGACGCGCGCCAGGCCCTCTTGCGGCTGCGGGAGAGCCGGCGCGGCGGCCGCTGCCTCCTCGTAGTAGCGGCGCGCGATGGTGAACTGCTCGGTGGCCAGGGCTTCTTCCGCCTGGGTCACGAGCTGCTCGACCCGTTGCGCTTGCTGGCTATCTTGCTCGCGTCGCAACGCATCCTGGGCTTGCGTAAGCAGCGTCACGGCGGCCGCGTGGCCGGGGTCGAGCCGCAGGATCTGGCCGCAGAGCAGGATCACGCGCTGCCAGCTCCCCGCGGCGAGCGCCTTTACGGCGCTCTGGTGGAGCACTTCGGGGTCGGGCCGGCCACCGGGCGGCCAGTAACCGGACAGCGACTGGCCTTCCCAGGCCGCGGCGCGCACCGCCTCGTCCAGCGCCCGGGCGCTCTGATAGCGCTGGTCGGGATCTTTGGCCATGCATTGCAGGATCACCGCGTCCCAGGCGGGGGAGAGCGCCGGATTGATCTCGCGCGGTAGGCGCACCGGCTCCTGGATGTGCTGCAGGATGACGGACATGGGCGTGGCGCCCTGGTAAGGCAGCCGGCCGGTCAGGATCTGGAACAGAATGATCCCCAGGGCATAGATATCCGTGCGGTGATCCACCGCGCGGCCCTCACTCTGCTCGGGCGCCATGTACTCTGGGGTGCCCACGAGGATGCCCGAGTGGGTGATGCGGAGGGAGGGGCCGATGATTCTGGCAATGCCGAAGTCGGCGAGCAGTGGCCAGTTGCCCTGGCTCATCAGGACGTTGCTGGGCTTCAAGTCGCGATGGACGATTTGATGCTGATGCGCGTAATCGAGCGCGCTAAGGACGTTGCTGAAGACCTGAAGCGCCTCCGCCAGCGGGGGCGCCTGGCCCAGCCAGTCGCCCAGGGTGCCGCCGCTGACGAGCGGCATGACGATATAGGGGAGATCGCCCTCCTGACCGTAGTCATAAATCGGCAGGATGTTGCGGTGATCGAGGCGGGCTACGGTCTCGGCCTCCTGTTGGAAGCGCGCACGGAAGTCCGCCTGATGGACGAAGTACGCGGGGAGCACCTTGATGGCCACATAGCGACGCAGGGCCGGTTGCAGCGCCTTGTAGACGACGGCCATGCCACCGCGGCCGATCACGTCGACAAGCTGATAGGCGCCGAGTTGCCGCCCGACGAGGTTGTTCGCCGCAGCGGGGCTATTGGGGGGCTCCAGAGCCATCTCCTCCTGCCCAGGATCGCGACGCGTGTCATGCCACTCCGCGCCAGCGGAGATCGCTAGCGAGCGCCAGTCAAGCAGATGGTGCGGGGCGTTGGCTGTGCCCAACGCCCCGCACGCCGGCTCGAGGGACGAGCTAGATCCCGTCGCGCGTCAGCGCGGGGGCGCTTATCTCCGCACGCGTGGCACGAATCTCGTAGATCTTGATTGGTCGGGCGACACCCTCGAGCTCGACCTCGTCGATCTCTCTGGACTCGACTAGCGACCGGACGGCGAGCAGCGTCCGCTCGCTGACGAGGATCTGGCCGGCCTTCGCGCGGTCGGCGAGCCGCGACGCCAGGTTGACGTGGTTGCCGATCACCGTGTAGTCGAGGCGCGTGGAGGAGCCGATGTTGCCGACCGTCACATAGCCGGTGCTGATGCCGATGCCCATAGTCAGGACCTCGTCCTGGCTCACCGACCAGCGGTGCTGCAGCTCGATGAGCTTCGCCTGCATCTCGATGGCCATCTGCACGGCCCGCGCGGCATGGTCTTCGTACGGGACAGGGTCTCCGAAGAAGACTTTGATCGCATCGCCGATGTACTTGTCCAGGGTACCGCCGTGCCGGAACACGATCTCGGTCATGGCGGTCAAGTACTGGTTGAGCACGTCTACCAGCTCTTCGGGCTGGAGGCTTTCCGACATCGCGGAGAAGCCCCGCACGTCGACGTAGCAGACGGTGAGGTTCTTCCGCCGCGAGACCAGATTCACGTCGACCTTACCGTCGATGATGGATTCCGCGAGCTGGGGCGAGAGGTAGCGCTTCAGCGCTGACGCGCGTTCGATATGGGCGAGCTGGTCCTGCACTTGCTGTTGCAGGTTCGAGTTCATGGAGCGCAACTGGTCGTAGGCGGAGGCGAGGTGCATGGTCATGGTGTTGAGGTTCTTGCTCAGGGCGCCGAACTCGTCGCGGTTCGGCACGTGCAGGCGCTGCGAGAAGTCCCCCGCCGCGATCGCCTTCAGCATCCCGTCCATGCGGCGGACCGGGCGAATGAAGGCCCAGGACAGCGCAAAGCCCAACAGCAGCGCGGTAAGCAGGCTGATGACGGAGAACCCGCCGACGACGCCCTTGAGCAGCCCCTGGTCGGCGGTTACCAGCGCCCGCTGCTCACGCATCTCCTTGACCGCGTCGGCATTGAGCCGGAGCATCGCCGCCTCGAGCTCGTGCGAGACCGGATGTTCCTCGCCCAGGTGCAGCTTCATTGCGTCGTCGAGGTTGCCCGCGTTGTAGAGGTCGAGGACCTTCTGGCTGGAGGCGGCGAACCGGTCGTTCGCGCTGCGGACTTGCTGGAAGAAATCGCTCTGGGCCGGAGAGCTCATCCGCTCGACGGTGTTGAGGTGTTCGATGAACTCTTTTTTCGCATTCGCGATCTTGTCGTTGTTCGAGGAGTCGCGGGTGAGCAGGGCCATGGCTCGGTAATGGCTCTGCGCCGTGACCAGGTACTCCATCTGGCGGGAGCGGTCGACCTTCTCCTGGAGCCGAGCGAGGTCGTCGACCCGCTGGTTCATGCGATCGAGAATCGCCAGGCTGAGAACACCCATCGCCAGTAACAGCAGCGCGCCGACGAGGAAGCCCGACAGGAGCTTCGCGTGCACGCTGACGGGAATCCCGGCGATGGCGTCGACCAGGGGACGCGCGATACCGGCCCAGCGGGGCAGGTCCGCGGCGGATGCGCGGCTCGTGGCGTGTTCCACCGGCTGGGCGGCGTGATTCTCCTCCGTTCGGTTCCCAGCCGGGTTCCCATCTATCCGGTCGTGCTCGGCTCGTGGTTCTGCCATGATCGTCGCCTCCTGTAGGGCGCCCAGCGGCAAGGCTCGTGGCCGACGCCATCTCAGTGGCGAAGGCCGCGGGATGCGCGCCGTCCGCCGATACCAGTGCGCGGGTCGGGCTGTCGACGAAGCGCCTCTCTCCCGTCACCGATTCGTGCTTGTGACGACCAGGCTGGCGAAGCGCGCATCAGCGTTCGCCAGGGCCAGGGCGTCCTGCCGTTTACCGACACCCAAGGCTAACGTGCCCGTCTGGAAAGTCTCGTCACTGACTCTCCCAACCTGTTGCCCGTTAATAAACACCAAGATCTCTGGACCCTGTGCGCGCACGACCAGACGATTCCAGCTCGTATCCGGTTGGATGGCGGGGCTGCGGGTGTCGCCGATGAGCGGCACCACCTTCTGCGCGCCGCCCTCCTGCTGCCATAGCTCCAGCCGGAAAGTCTGGTCGTCCGGGGTCACGACGAGTACGTACCCGTCGGCGCCGGGCCCACGCTCCTGAAATCGGAAGCCGAGATAGAGGTAGACCCCGTTCGTGGGTCGGTCCAATCGCGCATCGGCGCGCACCATGAAGTCGCCGAACTGCTGCACGTGCCGGGCGTAGTCGGAGCCCGCGCCATCCCGAACGAGGAGGGTACGATACTCGCCCTGGGCATAACCGCCGACGAGGCGACCATCCCAGCCGCTATTGGGGTTCGTGAAGTCGTCTTGCCAGAGAACGGGAAACTGGACGCGCGTGCCGTCGGACGTGACGTAGACGGGCTGGCCGTCTTCCGTAATGGGCTTGCCAGTAGACATCTCCTTAAGCGGATAGACGCCCCCGTCGAGAGTGGCGGAGAACTCGATCCCCTGGTCCACCTCGGCGACGCGTTGTCGAGCGGCGGCGGCAGGGGCGGGAGCGTCGGCGACGGTGGCGCCGCTGATGCCGAAGCTGGATCGGTGTGCGCTCTCGTTCCACAGCCATCCGAGCGCCGCGGCGAGCAGTAGAACGGGGAGCAGCACGAGCGCGATAAGGAGGACCGAGCCGAGGGCCCGTCCGGACCCGGCTGGCTGCTGAGCGTCGTCGGGTAGCGTAGATTCCGCAGGCTCGAAGGCCATGGCAGTATCCCTACTCACTTTTCCGGCCGAACCACCTTGCTACTCACGATCCCGTGTCGGTCCGCGGCGAGACACTGCCAGATGATCACAGCGACATGATGGCACCACCGGGGATTGAGGTCAATCCCTTTTGGACCGACAGCGACAACAATAGCTAGTATAGATAGTACGTGCTGCGAATACTCCCGCGGATCCTTTCTCATTTCCGGGCGCCCCGCCGACTTGGTCAACCGCCGAGTCGGCGGGGCGCCGTCGCGTCCTGAACGGGTGGCGTGCAGGGCTGCCCCCGCCATGGAGGTCCTCACGCCTTCCCGGCGGAGGGACCGTATCGCCACTACGCGCTCAGCGCCAGCGAGGCCGGCCCGGGGTGCGCGGCACTGGTACTGGCAGTCGGCAGTCCGAGGGCCGCCGCCGTCGGGGCGCAGGTGATGCGATCGTCCCAGATGGTGAGCCCGTGGGCGAGCGTCGGGTCGGCCTCGAGCGCCGCGGGCGCGCCCAGCACCGCGAGCGCCTCCACGTAGGGCAGGGTAGCGTTGGTGAGCGCCCGGGAGGCGGTGCGCGGGGCGAGCGCCGGCATGTTAGTCACCGCGTAGTGGAGCACGCCCGCCTCGACGTAGGTTGGCGCCGCGTGCGTGGTGGGGCGGGTGGTCGCGACACAGCCGCCCTGGTCGACTGCCACGTCGACGATCACGCTGCCGGCGGCCATGGATTGGACCATCGCGCGCGAGACGATCACGGGTGCGCGCGCGCCCGGCACCAGCACCGCCCCGATGACGAGGTCGGCCTCACCAACAGCCTGGGCAATCGCGTCGGCGGTGCCGACCAGGGTCTCGGTCCGCCCATGATAGGCGCGGTCGAGCGCCGCGAGCGCCGCCGGGCTCCGATCGACCGCGATCACCCGCGCGCCCAGCCCGACCGCGACCTGTACGGCATTGCTGCCCACCGTGCCGGCGCCGAGGACGACGACGGTGCCGGGGGGCACCCCCGGCACACCGCCGAGTAGGACACCGCGGCCACCATGGTCGCTCTGGAGCAGCGCGGCGCCGAGCTGCACGGCGAGCCTGCCGGTGATCTGACTCATCGGCATGAGCAGCGGTAGCGAGCCGTCCGGGGCCTGCACCGTCTCGTACGCCACGGCGATCAGCCCGCGATCGAGCAGCCGCCGCGCCAGGGCGGGCGCCGCCGCGAGGTGCAGGTAGCAAAACAGCGTCTGCCCCGCGTGCAGCAGGTCTGGCTCGTCGTCCACGGGCTCTTTCACTTTGACGACGAGATCGCTGGCACCGAACACCGTCGCGCGGTCGAGCAGGTGCGCCCCCGCGGCCGCGTATTCGTCGTCGGGGAAGCCGCTGCCCTCGCCGGCGCCGCGCTCCACGAACACGCGGGCCCCGCGCGAACGCAGCGTCCGCGCGCCGTCCGGGGTGAGAGCCACGCGGCGCTCGCCTACCTTGATCTCCTTCGGCACACCGACCACCGTCATGGTGGCACCTCCTCAATCAAGTCGGCTCCCCTGATCGGGCGACGCTGCCCGGGGGAGTGCCAACCAACGCTCGGGCCACGCTGCCCGACCCAGGCTTCGGAGACACTCGACACAGCGGTGTCGGTGAGCTGGACGAGCATTCCTCTGTCTGCCAAGAGCTTACGGCGGGCACGCCCGTCGCGCTGTGAAGTCCTTCACCTCTGGGGGGCGTAATCCTTCACAGTCCGGGAATGCTGCCTGGCGGCAGCCCACGCGAGGGGGCCGGGCGCCCGGAGGGGGAGCGGGGCGCTGGCTCCTGCAGCAGTCTCAGGGCCAGGTGGCGTTTACAGGGACTCATCGGTATCCCGGTCTTGCACCTGGTCGTGATTCGGGGGGGGGCGCGGTGCGGCGTGGCGGGCGCCAAGCCACCAGACCACGACCAGAAGGCAGAGGAGCGCTCCGCCCAGCGCCGCAACGGCCGGGGACTGCCGCAGCCATGCCGCCGCAACCGTCAGCGGGAGAGCCGCGCGCAGGAGCCATAGCCAGAGGGCCTCGGATGGGCCGCCTTGCGCGACGTCTACATCGAAGGCGGCCGCGCCCTCACCCAACTGGCTGCTGACCTGGATGGTGAGCCGCCACCGCCCTGGCCTGGGCAGCTCGACATCCGCCGCGTAGTAGAGCGGGTTGCTGGCCCGCTGGTGCGTGGCGGGAAAGGTCACACTGGGGAGGACCTGGCCCAGCTCCTGCGCCGTGACGGCGACGCGCGCGTCCTGGACGAGACGCTCGGTGCCCGCCTGGTAGACGAGCACACTGACGTCGACGAGGCCCGGTCTGGCTGGGACCGGGCTGGTCAGGGCGGTGATCTCGTACGGCCCGGCGGGGGCGAGCGTTAGCTGCTGCTCACCGCCATTGGCGTGGGCCACGCCAGTGAACGAGAGCATGACGAGCAGGCTGCAGAGCAGCGCGCGCGGACCGGCCCGGCGGCGAAGGCCCATCCTCGTAGAGGCCGGGACCGCGGACAAGCGCGCTACAGCCGGCCAGCCGCCCGGCCGGCTGCCAGCAGGGCCTCGTAATAAGCGATGGTTTCCTGGACCATCTGGGCGACGCCAAACCGGCGCCTGACGCGCTGTTGGCCGCGGGCCCCTAGCTCGGCCCGCAATTGGGGGCGATCCACAAGCTTCACCAAGCGCTCCACGAATCGCTCGTGCTCGTCGGCTGGAAACAGGAACCCGGTCTCCCCATCGGTCACGACCTCCGGGACGCCACCAACCGCGCTGGCCACGACGGGGCGCCGCGCTGCCATGGCCTCGAGCACCGCCAGCGGGAGCGCTTCTTCCCGTGAGGGCAGGGCGAAGACGTCCAGCACGTGGTTCAGGGCGGTTACGTCCCGCCGCGCGCCGGTGAAGATGACTCGGTCCGCTAGGCCGAGGGCGGCTGCCAGGTGCCGCAGGTCGCCCTCGAGCGGGCCGGCTCCCACGATGAGAAAGCGCGTGTGCGGATACCGCCGCGCCACCTCGCTTGCCATCCGGAGGAACTGCTCGTGTCCTTTCTCGGGAGACAGACGGGCGATGATCCCGATCACCAGCGCGTTGTCAGGGATGCCTAGCTCGCGGCGCAGCCGGAGCGCTGTCGCGCTCTCGTCGGCAAAGAAATGAGGCTCGATGCCGTTGTAAATGACCCGGATTCGACCGGGTGGCACCCCCGCGTCCACCAGCACCGCCTTCGCGGCCTGCGACACCGCGATGGTGCGCGTGCGCGTGAGGGCAGCGAGCCAGGCGTCGCCTGGCCGCGTGACCAGTGTGTGGGCCGTGGTGACGAGGGCCGGGACCCCGGCCAGCTCGCCCGCCAGGGCGGCATGCAAGTGAGCCGGGTAGAGGTGACTGTGCACGACATGGGGGCGCCAGCGGCGGAGCAGGGTGGTCAGCGCCCACAGGGCCGGCAGGCGCAGCTCGTATTCGTCGCCGGGCGCCGGCTGCACCATATCAAGGAGGTGAACGCGGATACGGGCCTGCTGCAGCGCGTCGACGAGCGGACCCGGCCGTGGGCAGACGACCTGGACGCGATAGCGTGCGGGATCGAGCGCGCGGACGAGGGTGAGGACGTGGTTCTCAGCGCCGCCGATGACCGAGTTGCCGACGATCTGAAGGATGCGGATGCGTTCTGCCACGGCGCGCCCGGCCTACGCTTCGCGGTCGGCCGCGGGCCGGCGACGCCCGCGTTCGAGCGCCGCCACGGCATCGATCAGCTCGTACAGGCTCTCCGCGTGGGCGATGTCCGCCAGCCGCTCGGCGAACTCGAGGTGGGCGCGATCGTTGATCCCCAGCGTCTCTTCGAGGCTCTCGGTGCGCACGGTCTCTACGCGCTGTCCCGCCGCCGCCAGAATGCCGACGACGTCCGTGAGGTAGAACTCTCGCTGCGCGTTGTCGTTCGTGAGGCGTGGGAGGGCCCAGCGCAGCGCCTCGGCGCTGAAGCAGTACACCCCGACGTTGACCTCCTTGAGCCGAAGCTCGTCCGGCGTGCAGTCTTTCACCTCGACCACACGAAGGACGGCGCCCGTCGGATCGCGCACGACCCGCCCGAAGTCCGGCGGGTTTTCGAGCACCACGGTGAGGATAGCCCCCGCGACGCCGGGTTGCGCCTCGGCGTCGATCAGCGCGCGGATGGTCGCTGGGCTCAGGAGGGGCATATCACCATAACAGATGACGACCGATCCGGTTGCGTCGGCCAGGAGCGGAAGCGCTTGCTGGACGGCATGGCCCGTGCCGAGCTGTTCCTCCTGGACCGCATACCGCACCTGGTCGCCGAGCCGGGCCATGACCAAATCCCGGCCGTACCCCACGACGACGATGATGTCGGTCACACCTGCCTCGCGCACGTGCTCGACCGCGTGCTGGATCATGGGCTTGCCATGCAGCTCGTGCAGGACCTTCGGCAAGTCGGACTGCATCCGCTTGCCTTGTCCTCCACCGAGAATCACTGCCCGCAGGTCACGTCGCTCCACGTTGGGACGTCCCTTCCCCTTGCCGCTCGCCAGCAGTTGGCGCGGCGCGGTACTTGACCAGCGTGAGTGTGGTGCCGCAGTTGCACGACGTGTCGTAGTGGACCTCGTCCATCAGACTGCGCATGATGAAGATCCCATACCCGCCTTCCCGGGGCTGGTCGAGATCCGGTGGGACGTACGAGTCCGGGTCGAAGGGGGCGCCGCAATCGCGGATGGACAGCACCACCTTCGCCTGGTCAATGTCCAGGCGGAGGGTGATCTGGTGGCCTAGCTCACCTCGGTAGGCGTGCTTGATGACATTCGCGCAGGCCTCGGAGACCACCAGCCCCAGCTCCTGGATCTGGCGCTCGGGGACTCCTGCCGCACGCGCTTGCTCGCTGAGCCACTGGCGAGCGCAAGCCACCTGGTCGATGCGGCTCTCGATAACTAGCTCAGCAGGCACGACGCTGCGCCTCAGTCCGCTCGCCTGAATGACGCGGCGGCCTCCTCGGCGGTAGGGTAGATCGCGAAGACCCGGTTGAGCCGAGTCAGGTCGAGGATCTTCTGCACCGCGGGGCAGACGCCGGCGAGCCGCACGTCGCCCTCGCCGATGCGCACATGCTTGTACAGGCGCACGAGCGCCGCCAGGCCCGCGCTGTCGAGGAAGCTGACGTGTTGCAGGTCGAGCACGAACTGGCAAGTGCCCGCGGTGACCAGCGGGTCGAGACGGTCCTGGAACTCTCGGCTGGTCTGGTTGTCGAGGTCGGCGGCGGGCGTCACCACCGCCACGCCGTCGCGCTCCGCGATCATGCAGTCCATCAGCACTCCGTAACGCGGGTGGCACCGCCCGCGCAACGCACGCTCAACTGGCGACCGGCTATGATACAGTCTAGCCACGGCTGTGCCGGGTGTCAATTACAGGAATGCTCCGCCGCCAGGTGTAAGATGACCGGATCGCTCGCCAATCGACTGGCAACGCTCTGCCGCATGGGACAGGTCATCAATTCCTCACTGGTGCTTGACGAGGTATTGGACCTCGTGCTCGACAACTCGATCGAGCTGATGAACGCCGAGCGCGGCGCTATCCTGCTGTTTGATGACAATGGTGAGCTGAATGTACGTGCGGCGCGCGACTCTGAGAAAAACCCGGTAAGCGCTGACGCTTTCCGGACGAGCCAGCACATACTGCGTGAAGTGGCGCTGTCGGGGACACCCCGTATCATCAACGACGCGCTGGCTGAGCAAGGTTATAGGGCCTACGGAAGCGTGTTTATCCACCGGCTGCGGTCGATTCTGTGCGTCCCGCTCACGGTGCGTCAGCGCGCCCGCGGCGTTCTCTACGTGGACAACCGTCTGCGCACGGCGGCGTTCACCGACGACGATCTGGAGCTGTTGACCGCTTTTGCCGACCAGGCGGCTGTGGCTATCGAGAACGCGCGGTTGTACGAAGAGCTGGGACAACGGGAGCGTCTGCGGCGAGAGCTGGAGATCGCGCGGGCGATCCAGAAGAGCTTGATGCCACGTCAGTTGCCCGAGTTACCCGGCTTTCAAATCGCCGCCGCGTGCAGTCCCGCACGCGACGTTGGCGGCGACTTCTATGACGTGGTAGGCACCGAGAACGAATCTATCGTCATGTTTCTCGGGGATGTCAGCGGCAAGGGCATACCGGCGGCCCTGCTCATGGGAATGGTGCGCACGCTTCTACGGTCGGAACTGCTGCGTGCGCAGTCGCTCGTCGACGCCGTGCGGCAATGCAACCGGGTTCTGTACGAGGATTTCACGAATACGAGCATGTTCGCGACGTTGACCGTCGCGATGCTGGACATAGCCTCCCGCACGCTGCGATACCTCAACTGCGGTCACTGCGAGTCGTTGCTCTGGCGGGCCGCGACGGGCACGATCGAGCGGCTTACCGGGGATGGACTGCCGCTGGGAATCCTGGACGACTTCGAGCTTTCAGAGCAGACCGTGCAGCTCGAGCCGAACGATATCGTCCTCACGTACAGCGACGGGTTTAGCGAGGCTCGGTCCGTGACGAGCGAGCTGTTCGGCGTGGAGCGCCTGTGCGAGGCCTTGCGCGCCAGCGCGCACTGGGCGGCAGCGGACATCCTAGAGTACATTGAGGGAGTCACAGAGCGCTTCGCGCAAGGGGCCGGTCAGGCCGATGACCAGACGATCGTAGTGCTGCGGGCGACGGACTGACTGGCCCAGCAGCGGGGCAGCGGTCGCTCCCAGCCTTTACCCGGTTGGCCGCGGCAGGGTACTATCTCCTGACGCGGGGCTCGGTAGCGCGAAGGCAAGCCCGCGAACGCCCGCGGAGGAGGATGCCGTGCCGGCCTTTTTGATCACGCAACGGGGCCCGGAGATCGGGCGTCGCTACGAGTTGACCGAAGCGCAGTTCACGATCGGCCGAGGCCAGGACAACGATCTGGTGTTGCCGGATGCCCTGGTGTCGCGCTACCACGCGGTCCTCCGCCGCGACGGAGACGATATCGTCATCATTGACCTGGGCAGCACGAATCCGTTAGTCGTGAATGAAACGGTTCCCGAACCGGGGATGCCCTACCGGCTCCAGCACCGGGACGTGGTGACGATCGGCCAGAGCGTGTTCAGCTTCCAGAATCCGCCGCGCACTCAGCAAGTCTTGCTCCCGCCGTCGGCGAGCGAACCGCGTACGATGATTGCCCCGGCGGAGCCGCGGGGTGTGCCCATCGCGGCGCCGGCCGTTGCTCCCAGCGCCCCGCCGTCTGCCGCGAGACCCCCCAGCACGCCCGCTGCACCGAGCCCCGCCGCCATGGAAAGTCCGCTGCCGCAGCCCAGCGCGCCGCAGCCGGCAGCGGGTCCGCCCGCGGCCGAGCCAGCGACGGTCGTGTCGCCCCGCTCGGCGGGCGCCAAACCTCCCAGCGAGCCGCCGGCGCCGCCCGAGCCGGACCCACTCGGGGAGCACCCGACCGTAATCGTTCGCCGCTCAGGGAGAGAAGGGGCAGGAAACCCCGCGGCCAAGGACGATTCCTAGCCTGGGACGCCCGAGAGCTACCCGCGCGTCGAGGCGCTGCAGGGCCTTTTACGGGTTCGCGGCGCCGCGTGCTAACTACGCGGGATGAACGCGCCGCCGAGCGCAGGCCCGCTCGTCACCCGGATCTCGCCCCGGTCCGTCCGTCGGCGGTGAGTCCCGGACTCCCAGAGGTGCTCAACCGTCTCATCGAGATAGCGGCTCCCCAGATCGGGCGGCTCCGGCTGCCACGCGGTCAGCCGCGCCGCCCCTGCGCCGTAGTCGATCGTCGTGTACTGGAAGTGCTTGAATCCATACAACGCGCACATCCACCAGGCGTAATCTCGCTTCGTCGCGAGCAGCGGGTCGTCTTCAGGACCTGTCGCGACCGCGTAGACGTCCACCCCGGTGCCAGCAGCCAAGCGGAGCGTCTGGTCCGCCTTGGCGAGCTGGTCGCGCGTCGGCTCAACACGTCCGTCAGAGATCAGGAACGACTCGAACAGGTACCCGTCGCCGGGGCGAAGGCCGACGGCTTCAGCTAGCGCGTCTGCCGGCGCGTGGGCGTTGAGAATGACGCGCAGCCCGACCCGGTGTAGGGCGGCGACGACCTCGCGGCGGCGCGCCAGATCGACCCCGAAATCCGCTCCGGCGTCGTCGAGGAAGATGCCGGCCACGCCCAGGCCGCGCCATGCCTGAGCGTAGCTCAGCACCGTCGCCACCGGCAGATTCTGAGTGCGTATGCCGAGATCGACGTAGCCGAAAACCCGCGTCGCCGACGCCTCCAACCGCTGCAAGACGGTGGCTGTCGCCGCGTGGTCCGGGTGCGCCTCCTGCTGGAGCCCGTCACCAAGCACGAGGACGGGGAACCGAGCGAAGGTCTCCACGACGGCATCCACCGCTCCCGACGCGCCGTTCACCGCGCTAGGCCATCCGTAGTACAACGCGAAAGATGCTGGCACCACGACCGGCTGGCTTGGCCAACTGCCCGGCCAACGAATACGCAGGCCCATTCGTGAGTTCCCTCCGCTTGATGCGTGCTGGCGAGGTTATACCGCGCTGGGAGGCGCGGCGGGCATTTGCAGGCTAACGTCCCTGGCCGCCCCGCTCGCGCAGGCTCGATAGGCAGGCCGAGCACTCACCAGCTCGGGGGGGCCTGCCAGCGTGATCCCGCGGCGGCTCTCGCCGTGGTCCGGGAGCCCAAGCGCCGAGCCATCCGAACGGAGCAATGGCGCGGCGGGGACTGAAGGAGCTCACTTCCTTGACCCGGCGTAGGTTATGATGTTACAACGCCCGGGCTAGCAAGCCCAGGCAGTGCCTTCAAGAGCTAGCTCGCGGGCGGCCAGGTGGCCGATCGCGCGTGGTGGTCACGCTTGGGGTGTGGGCCCGCCAGTTTCTCACAGCCTCTTGCTTCATCTGGGCTGCCAACCGATCGAGGAACCATGAGCACCGAGCCTCGCCCGGGTCCGGGCAGCCGAACTCCCATCGATGGTGACTCCGATATTGCCCCGATGGCCGGTGGCGCGCCGGCCCACGCGTCTGATCCGCTGCCCCAAGCCACCGCGCGGATCATCGGACCGGCCGGGGAACAATGGGCGTTTGGCGGCGCCGATTTGACGGTGGGCCGCGCCCACGACAACGACATCCGTCTCACGGATCCAACGGTGTCACGCTACCATCTGCGGTTGATGTACTCTGATGGCGAGCCGGTGGTCGTGGATCTGAACAGCTCCAACGGCACGTATATCAACGGCGCGCAGGTCCGCGGGGTGCATATCCTGCGAGACGGGGACGTCATCGAAGCGGGAGACGCGAAGCTGGTCTTCCGGGCGCCCGCCGCGCCGCCACGACCGGAAGCCGAACCGCCGAGCGAGGGCGGGCGAGTCAGTCCTGAAGCCGTGCCTCGGCACGCGGCCGACGTCGAGCGTGGGGCACCAGCGGCCGAGGCAGCGCCAGCGGAGGCGGCGCCCCCGCTGGCGCGTGTTGGGGACAGTCCCAGTGCGCCCGCTGGCGCGGTAGCTGGCCCGCCCCCGCGGCCTGTGCCGTCCGCGGGCAGGGACGAACGCGGTCCCATGACTCGCCACGAGATCCTGAGCACGAGTCGGGGGGTGGCAGTCGCCGAGCTCCAACCGGTTGGCGCTCTCAGTATCGAATCGGCTGACCAGTTTCGGGCGTTGTGCGACGAACTACTCGCGGCGGGGCATATCTGGTTCCTGTTCGACCTCGGAAACATCGACTATCTGGACAGCACCGGGTTGGCGGTGCTGCTGCGGCTGTCCCGGGAAGCGCGGAGTCGCGGTGGCCAGGTGTGGTTTTTCGCCGAGACGCCGGCGGTCCACAGTATCTTCGAGTTGACCAATCTTCGGAAGGTTCTGCACATCGTACCGGAGCGCGCGGCCGCCCTGGCGGAGACGGAGGAGATTCGTCCATGAGTTCCCTGCGACGGCCCATCCGGGCCGTGGTCCTGGCCGCGGTGGCGATGGCGGCTGTCGCCGGATTCCTGGTGGATCGCGCGCCCAGCGCCGCGCAGGGGACCGTGGTGCAGCGGGAGATCCTGGCGCTTATCAACAGCCGTGAGGCGAAAGGTGATTCGGACTTGCTGCCCGTGCGCACGTCTCTCATCCACAATATGGCCGAGATGCCGCTGAACTATCTGGGGATGAAGCTCCACTATCTGGACGTGCACACGGAGCCCCTGCCATCCGACGAAGAGATGCAGCGCTATGCGGGGATCGTCACCTGGTTCGGGGACGACCGCATGCGCAACGCTGCCCAGTACCTGGAGTGGTTTCGCCATCAGGTCGAGACTGGGAAGCGGGTGGTGGTGCTCGGGGGGATCGGGGCCGCGGTCGACGCCACCACCGGGGCCGAGGTCGACCCCGGCCTGGTGGAGGCGGCTTACGCCGCGCTGGGGCTGACCTACTCCGCTGCCCAATCGGGCATGCAGACCGACAATCCGCTGCTGATCACCGTGCGCCGCAAGGTGCCGGAGATGGTCGAGTTCGAGCGCAGCCTGGACGGGGAGGTCTGGCAGTACGAACAGTTCCGCTCGACGAACCCGGAGAATCGGGTGTATCTGACGATCAATCGCGTGGATATTCCAGACGGGGATAGCGATGTCGTGGTGACCGGCCCCTGGGGTGGGTTCGTGATGGGCGGCTATGATTACTACGACCAGCCCCGGACGTACCAGAAGCGCTGGCGGATCGACCCGTTCCGCTTCTTCGAGGAAGCGCTTGGCATTCAGGGGATACCACGCCCCGACGTATCCACGCTCAATGGAAGCCGCGTGCTGTATACGCACGTGGACGGCGATGGGTTCAACAATATCACGGAGATCGACTACGCGTCTCTCAGCGCGGAGGTACTGCTCCAACGGTTCATCCGCCGTTACGACCTGCCGTTCACGATCTCGATCGTCGTGAACGACATCGACCCGGCGGGCCTCGGGGGGGAGCGGCAACTGCGTGTGGCGCGCGAGATCTTCGCGCAGCCGAACGTGGAGCCCGCCAGCCACACATATACCCACCCCTTCGACTGGTCGAAACCGGTGGATCTGGATCACGAGATCGATGGGTCGATCCAGTTTCTGAACCAGCGCGTCGCGCCGCCGGACAAGCCGGTGCAGCTCCTGCTCTGGTCCGGCTCCACCAATCCCCAGGAGCCGGCCGTGGCCCGCAGCGACGGACTGGCACTCTTCAACATCAACGGCGGCGACGGCCGCTTCGACGCCGAGTTCAAGAGCTATGCGAACGTAGCGCCGTTGACCACCCAGGTGGGGCAGCTCACGCAGTACTACACGAGTAACGCGAACGACAACATCTACGCCAACGACTGGACGGGGCCGTACTACGGGCTGGAGAACGTGATCCAGACCTGGGAGAAGACGGAGTCGCCGCGCCGCATCGGGGCGCTGAACGTCTACTATCACATCTTCACGGGCGAGCGCTGGTCGGCGGTCAAAGCGTTGGAGCGAGTGTATGACTACGCCCTGGCGCGCGATGTCGCGCCGGTGTTCACTACTGATTACCTTCGGATGGTCCAGGGGTTCCTAAGCGCCGAGATCATCCGCGAGGGCGAGGCCGCCTGGCGCCTGCGCAACTACGGGCAGCTACGTACTTTCCGCTTCGACGACGAGTCCCGGTTCCCCGACCTGGCGCGCTCGAGCAACGTGATCGGGTACTGGCAATACCAGGGCTCGCTGTACGTGTTCCTCGGCGAGGCGCCGGAGAGCGTGATCACGTTGACGGCGACCGCCCCCACGCAGCCCTACGTAGCGCTGGCCTCGCACCGCATCTTCGACTGGAAGGCCGAGGGCGGCGCGGTGTCGTTCCGGGTCGAGGGGGTGGGCCGCAAGAAGGTGGTGATCGGGAACCTGCCGCGGGACACCGAGCTGGCCGTCGTGGAGAACGCCGGGGCGGAGCGCCGCGTGCAACTGCGAACCGATGCCGGCGGCTCCCTCGCCTGGTTCTCGGATGAGCGTGGCCCGGTGCGCGTCAGCATCGCAACCGGGACGGGCGTCGGAAGCGCGGCGCGGTTGGATTCCGCGGCCGGGCGGCTGGCGGGGAGTGTGGGGCGATGAAGATTCCGCTGCTGTTTATCGGGGTCGCCGCACTTGCTGTCCTCGCCTTCGCGCTGTACCTTCTGCCACGGCCCGAGCAGATAGGAGACGCGCTGGAACAGAGCGGGCGGCTCGACGATGCGTTGAATTACTATTCACAGGCACTTCGCGCCAACCCGGCCGACGACACCACGCTGGTGCGGGTCGGCGCGATACACACCAACCGGGGCGAGCCGGAGGCCGCCATCGACGTGTACCGGCGGCTCGTGGAGCTCAGCCCAAATGACGCGGGCTATCACCGCAGCCTGGCGCAGTTGTACGAGTGGAGCATGCGGGTGGACGAGGCTGCCGAGCAGCAGGCGAGGGTGGCGGCGCTCGACCCCGGGGACGTGGCGGTGCGCTACAGCCTGGTGAACTACTACATCCTCGAGAAGAAGGACTATGCGACGGCTATCCGCTATGCGGAGGAGATCGTGGCGGCGCGGCCCCATGATGGCCAGGCGCTGATGGATCTCGCGCAGTTGTATAGTCAGACCCGACAGCTCGACCGAGCGCTGGCGACCTACCAGCGCGCCCTGGCAGAGGACCCGACCGACCCGGTGATCGGGCGGAGTCTCGCCCGGACCAACGAGTGGATCCGGCAAACGGAGGCGCTCGTACAGGACTATCGCGTGAGGCTCGCCGAGACTCCCGACGATGCGCAGCTTGCCCGGCAGTTGGCGGAACTCTTGCGAGGGCTCGGCCGCGGGGACGAGGCCGACGACCTCCAGCGGCGTCTGGGAGGGTCCACCCCGGTGCCCGGCGCGCCCGCGGAGCAGCCAGCGGCGGCACCCGCCGGAACGGGAGAGTAGGTGATGGCGTCCGAGCGTACCTCCCCGCGCGATCAGCCATCCGGACTGGGCGGCCCGCTGCTGGTCAGCTTCCGCAAGATCTACGGCCGCGATTTGCGGGCGGCGCTCCGAGACACTCAGCCCGTCGCCTACCTGGAGACGATAATTGGGCTTGGGCTGATCGTCGCGATCAATCTGCTGTTCTTTCGCACCGATAACTGGGGCTTCTTCGACGCCAACCCTCATCCCTTCTGGCTGGTGATTCTGCCGATCGCGGTGCGGTACGGGGCGCTGCCCGCGTACACGGCGGGCCTGTTGGCCGCGGCCCTGTACATCCTGTTCGTGATCTTTCAGCCGCGATCGGCCTTCGCCGTGGATATCTTTAGTACCCAGGCGTTCCTCAATCCGGTCTTGTTTGTCGTGGTCGGCGGCGTGCTCGGGGAGGTGCGGGAGGCGCAGAAGCGCGCGCACCGGGACCTGGCGCGGCGATACGATGAGATCGAGGCGAGCCTGCAAGACCTCGCGGAGCGTTACCTCGCCGCGGTGGAGATCAACCGGGAGATGCAGCGCCGCATCGTTACGCAGGCCTCGACCGTGACGACGCTGTATCAGGCGGCGAAGGCGCTAGAGCGGCTCGAGATCGAGGAACTGGCCCCGTCCGTTCTGCAGCTCGTCACCGAGTTCATCGAGGCTGATGCCTGCGCTCTCTACCTGCGGCGCGATGGGCAGCTCGAGCTCAAGGAGGGCCGGCCCGCGGCGGTGGCCTTCAACCGGCCGCGCACGCTGGACCTGAGCCGGGGCGGCATTATCGGGGCGGTGGCGGCGGAGAAGCGTACCATCACGGTGCGCGATGTGATGGCCGAGGCCACGCCATCCGAGATCATGGCCCAGCCGCTGCTGATGGCCACCCCGCTCCTGGGGCCGAACGGTGAGGTGATCGGCATCATCACGGTCGAGAAGATGCCGTTCCTGCGCTTTACCCCCACGGCCGTGAAGCTCTTCACGCTGCTCGGCGACTGGGCCACGACCGCCTTCCAGACCGCTATGCGCTTCCAGGAAACGCGGGACCGCAACGTCTCGGACGAGCTTACGGGCGCGTACAACTTCTCGTACATGAGCAAGCGGCTGGCCCAGGAGGTTGACCGCGCCCAGCGATACGGGATCCCCCTCACGCTGGTGGGCCTGCGGGTGGGACAGCACGACGCCATCCCGCCGGTCAAGCTACCGCAGATTCTGCAGACTCTCGGCTTCGTCTTCCGGCAGCACATCCGGCCCATCGACATCCTGGGCAGGGGGGCGACGGAAGACACGTTCCTTGTCGTCCTGCCTCATTTGACAGAACAGGAAGGGCGGGCGCTGGCCGAGCGGGTCCGTGGCGAGATCGAGGCTTTCGGCTTCCAACCGTTCGACGATGACCGTACCTTGGAGGTCCAGGTCGCCCTCGTGAGCGCCGCCGAAGCGCCCGGGGGCGCGGAGGAGATGGTCGAGCGCGTTCTGGCGCGGCTGGCGGCTTCGAGCCCGGCTCCATCGCCCGGCGGCGCGGGGCGGCGGTGATGGGGATCTACCAACTACTGTGGCTGGTCGCCTTCCCGCTCGAAGCCGCAGCGGCCTGGCTCCTTTTTCTGCAGCCGCTGGGCCCCTTGACGATGGCCGCGTTGCCGCTCCATGTCCTGGCGGCGGCGATCTTCACCGGTTCCTTGTACAACCCCAGGGGACGCCAGGCCCGCTGGGCCTGGCCCGCGGTCGGGGGAACCCTGGCGCTGCTGGGCTTCCCGCTGGTCGGGATGATCGCCTCGGCAATCGCGTTCACGCTGGCGCACACGGTTCGCTATCACCGGCCGGAGGTCGCCAGCTACCTGAAGGCGGTTGCGGATACCGACGAGCGCCCGGCGGACGCCGTGGGCCAGGCGCACCAGCTCGAGGTGGCGCTGCTGGATGAGCTGGAGATCGAGCCCGTCGTGGACGTGCTCCGCGAGGACGACCCGGAGCTGAAGCGCGCGGCCATCGAAGCGATCACCCAGCAGCGGGGCGCCGGCACCGTGCGCTTGCTGCGGAGCCTGCTGCACGATCCGTCGCCCGAGGCCCGCTTCTTCTCGTCGATCGCGCTCTCGAAACTGGAGGACGAGATCAGCCGGGCCATCCTCGCCGCGCAGCGGGCGGTCAAGGAGGCGCCCGACGATGGCGCCGCCCGCGAGCAGCTTGCCCAACTCTATCTCGACTACGCGGTGAGCGGTTTTCTCGAAGGCGTCACCCGGGAGTATTACCTCGACCTCGCCCGCCAGACGTTCGAAGAGGCTCTGGCCACGAGCCGCGCCCCTGATGAAGTGCGGCGGCGGCTGGCGCACGTCCACCTCCTCCTGGGCAACATCGCCGAGGCCGCGCTGCTGCTGGAGGACCTCGCGGCGGCGCAACCGGATAACCTGGACATCCACTTGCTGCGCATGGACGCCATCTACCAGTTCCGCGACTTTCGAGAGCTGACCCTGTACGCCCAGCGAACGCTGCCGGCCATCACCAGCGAGAGCGACGAAGCCGAGCTGCTCGAATGGTGGGCTTCGGCCGGCCGTGCGGAGGCTCCCGTTGTCCGCTGACCAGATCGCCGACGTTTGCATGGTCGTGGAGGGGACGTACCCCTTTGTGCAGGGTGGCGTATCGACCTGGGTACACGAGCTGATTAGCGCGCTGCCCAGCAAGACGTTTTACATTCTGCACCTGGGCTCAACCCCCGACGAGGCCTACGAGCTAAAGTACGAGCTGCCCGCCAACGTGGTGGGTATGCGGCAGATCTTCCTCCAGGACTTTCGGCCGGAAATGCTGAAGACGCACGGCCTGGCGCGTGGGAGCAAGGACCCGGCCTGGGAGTTCGTGACGCGTTTCCACGACGAGCTGATGTCCGGGCCGTCGCTGACACTCTTCCGCGAGATGTACAAGGCGATCGGCGACCCGAAGTCGCGCACGCTCAGCATGGACGATATGCTGAGCTCCCGGCCGTCGTGGGACTTCATCCGCGAACGCTACGACATGAAGGGGAACGACGCCTCGTACATCGATTTCTTCTGGACCTTCCGGACCACCCACGTCCCGCTGTTTCAAATGATGCAGGCAGAGCTGCCCCTAGCGCGCGTCTACCACACCGTTACGACCGGCTATGCTGGTTTTCTTGCCTGCCTGGCCAAGCACCGGTACGGCGTGCCCGTCCTGCTCACCGAGCATGGTATCTACACGCGGGAGCGCAAGATCGAGATCGCCCAGGCCGACTGGATCTACGTGAAGCAGACCGAGGACTACAAGATCCGCCGCACGCAGAGCTTCTTCAAGCAATGGTGGATCAATCTTTTCCGCTTCATGAGCCGGCTCTGTTACCAGGAGGCGGATCGGATCATCACGATCACGCAGGTCAACCAGCCGTTTCAGCTCGAGGATGGCGCCGACCCGGCCAAGATGAGCGTGATACCGAATGGCATCAAGCTCGACCGGTTCGGTGCGGCCCGGGCCGGCCCGCGTCCCACCGACGAGTTCATGGTGGGGTTCGTCGGCCGGGTGGTACCGATCAAGGACGTGAAGACGTTCATCCGCGCGATCAAGATGGCGTTGGCCGACGTGCCGCATTTGAGAGCGTACATCATCGGGCCGACGGACGAGGACCCGGAGTACTTCGCGGAGTGCCAGCGGCTCGCCCAATTGCTCGACCTAGGAGACCATCTCGTGTTCACCGGGCGGGTCAGCGTCGTGGATTACTACAAGCGGATGCACTTGCTGGTCCTGACGAGCATCAGTGAGGCGCAGCCGCTGGTGATCCTGGAAGGCCACTGCGCCGGCGTGCCGGTCGTAGCCACGAACGTGGGCGCCTGCCAGGAGCTGCTCTATGGCCGGACGCCCGAGGACCGCGCGCTCGGCCCGAGCGGCATCGTCACCGCGGTAGCCAGCCCCGGCGAGACCGCGGCGGCGATCACCGCGGTGGCGCGCGACCCTGAGCTACATGCGGCGATGGTGCGATCGGGCATCGCCCGCGTCGAGCGCTTCTATCGCGAGGAAGACCTGAACCGCACGTATCTCGAACTGTACGACAGGCTCATCGAGCAGAGTACCGGTCGCCGTTTAGAGGCAGCGTCGCGCGCCTAATAGGCCCGCGAGGCTGCGGCAGGCTCGGGGAGGCGGATCCACATGGCGGGCATTGGCTTCGAGCTACGGAAGGCCGTTCAGGAGGCCAGCTACCTGGGCGCCATCCGCGGATATCTTTACGCCGCCGTTATCTCCTCGGGGCCCTGGCTACTCTCCGTGCTGACCCTCACGTTGCTCGGCGTGATCTCCCTGGCGTTTCTGCCGCAAGAAGCCCGCGACCTTTTCAGCGCTACCATGACTCACTCGTTTGCCATGTCGTTGATTACTGTCGGCTTCATTCAGATGGTGGTAACCCGATACCTGGCCGACAAGCTGTTCATGCACGATACGAAGGCGCTGGCGCCCGCCTTCGTCGCCGTGCTCACGCTGTCGTCCATCGGCCAATTCGTGCTGATGCACGCGCTGCTGGCGACAACGGCTCTCCCGCTCCAGTATCGCGTGCCGGCCGCTGCCCTGTACGTGGCTGTCAGCGGGATCTGGCTTGCGATGATCTTCTTGAGCGCCGCACGCGACTACGTGTCAATTGTGCTCGCATTCCTGATCGGCTACGGTGTCAGTGCGGTCGCGGCGCTTAGTATGAGCGTGCCGCTTGGCCCCAATGGGTATCTGATAGGCTTTGCAAGCGGACAATTCCTGCTGCTCATGCTGCTCGTGTGGCGGGTGCTGGCCGAATTCCCATCGAGCGAGTCGTTCAGTGTAGCCGTATTCGGGCACGCCAGGCGTTATCCGTCGCTGCTGGCTATCGGCATCATCTATAATCTCGCCTTCTGGATCGATAAATTCGTCTTCTGGTTCTCACCAGAGGGGATGGACGCGCGCACATTTCTTCGGATGTTCCCCCCGTATGACACTTCGTTCTTTATCGCAAGCCTGACCATTGTGCCGGCGATTGCGGTGTTCATCGTCAAAATCGAGACCCAGTTTTACGACCATTACCGGGCGTTTTATGCAGCGATCGCCAATAAGCGCAGTTGGAAGGAGATCTCCGCGGCGAAGGAGGCGATGGTCGCCGCGATGCCAGGAACGTATCTGACGCTGGCCAAGATCCAGGCTGGCATCGCCCTGCTCACGATTGGGCTCACCCCGCTCATTATGAGCAACCTGCGGATCGCACCGAGTTTCTGGTACATTTTCCGTATCCTGGTGGTCGCGCTCGGTGTGCAGATGTTCCTGCTGGTGACGATACTGATCCTGCTGTATCTCGATTTGCGCGGCAGTGTGCTGACTATAAGCTGCGTCTTCCTCGTCACGAATCTGACCTTTACCCTTTTGACGATTCGGGCGGGCTATGCGTATTATGGCTACGGTTTTCTCTTCTCTTCGCTGTTGAGCCTGGTGCTCGCGCTCGTCATCCTGGACAATCGGATGCGAAACCTGGAGTACCTGACGTTCGTGCGGCAGCCGCTGAGCCCAGAGGGTTGAGCGCCACGGCGCTCCCCGGTCGCTTGCGCGCCTGGTGGCGCGCGGTGATGAGGGGACGGGGCTAGCTGTGTCGCAAGCGATCGAAGTCGAAGAGGAGATTCGGCAGGGCCTGGAAATCGAGGATGCCGGGCTGCGTGGCGTGCAGGCGCAGCGGCTGGTAGAGGTAGATCGCGGGGGGGAACTCGGCCAGGATCCCCATCGAGATTCGCAGCGCCTGGCTGCGAATTGACTGATTGAATTCCGAGTGCGTCAGCTTGTAGATCTCGTCGAAGTCGTCGTTGTCATAGGTAGGGGATAGCGTTTCGGTCTTCTCCAGGCCGAAGAACTCCATCACGAGCGACGCGTCCTGGCTAGGATAGTAGGGAAGCGTCTCATAGAACGCGGGCGTCAACGTGCCGCCGACGCGCCGCTTGAGATGGGCTGTTCGATCGGTGCCCTGGAGCTGCACGCGGACGCGAATATAGCTGAGGTCTTGGGCGAGCGCCATCAGCTCGCGGCGCTCGCGGTCGTCGGGGCTCTGGGTGTAGTAGATGGTGAGCGGGAAACCGTTCGGATAACCCGCCTCTGCCATCAGGCGCTCGGCCTCGGCTGGATTGTAGCGGTAGTCGTACTGAACGCGGTCGCTGTATCCATTCGCCTCGCGGCCGACGACCTGACCATCCAGGGGAATGCCGGCGCCGCCAATCGTATCCAGCAGGAAATCCTTGTCGACGGCATAGTTGAGCGCCTGCCGGACCTTGACGTTCTTGAGCGGCGCGTCGTCGCTGGTGGTGTCCAGAATCACCATTCGGGCCGCGGACACCGGGGCCTCGTACACGTACAAGCCCTGAGCGCGCAGGGGGTCGCGTTGGGCGGGCGGCAGGTCCAGGGCGACGTCAACCTGGCCCGTGGCTAAGGCCTCGACCCGCGCAGCGGGGTCGGGGACGAGCCGCAGCTCGATGGTGCGGCTCTGCGGGACCGCGCGCCAGGCGCCCTTGCGCGCTTCGAGCGTGAGGCTGTCGCCGGGCACGAACTTCGCCACTTTCCACGGCCCTGTCCCACTGGGCTGGGCGCCGAACGCGGTCTCGCCCACGCGCTGCAGATACTCGACCGGCGCGATGTACAGCGCGGCGAGCCGGCGCGGGAGAATGGGGTCGGGGCGGCGGGTCGTGAGCACCACCGTGTGCAGGTCTCGCGTGTTCGCGCGGATAAGCGTGGGGATATCCTTGAGAACCGGGCTGTGCAGGTCTGGCCGGAGCACGCGCCGCACGTTGAAGACCACCGTGTGAGCGTTCAGCTCCTCCCCGTTCTGGAAGCGGACGTTCTGGCGAATCTTGAACTCCCAGGACGTTGGCCCGAGCGGCCGCCACTCGGTCGCGAGGGCGGGCTGCACTTCCCCGTGCTCGTCGACACTGGTCAGGGCATCGAAGACCGCGGCGTGCACGTAGCGGGTAGCCGGGTCGTCTATGACATGGGGATCCAGCGTGTCGGGGAGCGCCGGCACGGCGATGGTGACGCGGAGGCTGGCCGCATCCCGGTGCAGATAGCAGCCGGATAGCAGCGGCAGCAGCGCCAGCAGCGCCGCCAGCAGGAACGAGCTACTCCGGATCATAGCCACGGTTGATCGTCATGCGGTTCAGGTCCCGCACCGTAACGTAAGGCACGTAGCCACGCTGACGTGCCCGCTGGTAGGCGTCGGCAATCTGCTCCGGCCGCCGCGTATAGTCCACGGTGAGCACTAGCTTTCCGGCGGCGACGTAGCGGTCGAGGTAACGCTCGAGCGCCGCGGTGAAATCGCCAGGCGAGGCCTGCCCTTCGGTCGGGTTTCCGTAGTATATATCCTCGCGGCCGATGCCGGTGATGATATCGAGATAACCCGGCTCGTCGGCCAACACCTCGCCGTTCTGTGGAAACACACCGAACTGGCTTTTGCCGCGCGTGTCGCGGGCGTACGAGGCAATCTCGCGCACGAGCTCGACCATGTCGCGGCGCGCAGTCGGCCGGCTCGCTTCGAAGTGCTCATATGCTTCGATCAGGTCGAGGTAGACTCCATCGTATCCCGCGTCAATGATTTTGTCTAGATAGGCGTCGGGGGAGCCGAACAGGATCCGTTTCCACTCGGGCTGCCAGTACTCGACCGGGTAGTTGCCGGCCCATTCCGGATTGACGGGCAGCAGCCAGGCGGGGTTGCCGGGGCGCCAGTCCTGCCGCCAGTAGAAGCGATAATCTTCGGCCTCGCCGATACTCATGTACGCGAGCACGAGCCGCCCTTCCGGCCGGCCGGCCTGCATGCGGGCGACCTGCTCCGGCGTGAAGCGGTGCGCGTCGCTTCCATCGGCCGAGTAGTCGGTGACGATCAGGTCAAAACCCGACGCCGCGGCGCGGCTCACGTCAAGGTTCTGCAATTGATACAGCCAGTGCTGCACGCCGCGCCAACGCCCGGCCTCGACCTGCCGTGACGCCTGGGCTGGCGCCACCGCCTGCACACCGCCCACCAGGCCCGGTGGCGTGCCGCAGGCGGCCAGCGCTTGCAGCAGGATCAGCCCGATGGCCGCCACCCCAAGATGGCGCGGCGGGACCCTGCGAGCGCCAGCAGTCTCGCTGGTGGTCATGCTGCCCTCATTCACTCGAGCACGAAGATTTTATCCAGCCGCGTCAGCTCGATGATGCCGCGGACGGCCGGCTGGAGGTGTTGCAGGCGCACCGTGCCGCCGCGAGGGTGGACCTGGCGGCGCAGGGCAACGAGCGTCGCGAGCCCTGAGCTGTCGAGGTAATCGAGGTCGCGTAAGTCCAACTGATAGCTCACGACGCCCGCCTGCAACAGCTCATCGGTGCGCCGGCGCATTAGCTCGGCGGTTTCGATATCGAGCACCCCGCGCATCTGAACATGGACCGAGGGCCCGTCGGGGCCGGGCGTGGGCTCGGAGACATTGATGGTCAGGCGGGGGGGCGCGTTCTTCAGCACGGGGTCGGTCGGGGTCGCGCCCGCCGTTTGAACGTTGGGGTCGCTAGGCCGCGGCTGCCAGCTCGGCGCCGGCACAACGGCCGCGGGAGGCTCCGGAGGCCCATCGGTGGCCTGTGGTGAGCGGAGCTGGACCGTGAGGCACGCCTCGCCGAGCTCCAGGGTATCGCCGTCTGACAGCCGCACTTCGCGCGTAACCGGTTGCCCATTCAGGGTCGTCCCGTTTCGGCTGCCGATATCGGCGACGTACCAGGCGTCGCCCCGCCGAATGAGCTGAGCATGCCGCCGTGAAACGGATACGTCGTCGATCACGACGTCGGCATCGACGCGGCGCCCAAGAATCGCGCCGGTCGACGGAATCGACCGTTCCGTCCCGTCCGGCAATACGAGGATCAATTGGGCCGGTCCACCAGTGTTAATCATCGCTGTTCACCGGGTACTGAGCAGCCACAAGCTGCGCCCTTTCGGCTTCTCACCGACTCTCGATGATAGGGGCGGCCAGCCCCGGCGCGCAACTAACCGGCGGGCTGATCACACGGGCGGCCTGCACCGGGAGCACCGTGCTGCTGCCGAATTCTGGGGCACACCTGTCCCTGACTGGCGCGGCCAGGATCATGAAATCTGACCCCTTCGTGACTTCAGGCGGGCTCGATCGGGCGCCCGCTGCGTGCGGACTTGACACATGCGCTAATATAAGGAGCCAGAAGTGTAGCCCGTAGGATTGCCGTGGAGGCGGGTAGCTGCGCCGGCTTCGGGGCGGCGAGTGCATCGCTGCTTGAGTCGCCGCGCGGTGGATGAGGGTGGGAATGGATCAATATGGTAGCGATCAACGCTAGCGCGGTAGCCACAGACTTCGAGCAGCGATTTGGCGCCCAGCCCGAGACGGTCGTCCGGGCGCCCGGCCGGGTGAACCTGATCGGCGAGCACACGGACTACCACGAGGGATTCGTGCTGCCCATGGCCATCGATCGAGCAATCACGCTCGCGGGGCGACGGCGGGCCGACCGTTTCCTGCATGTCTGGTCCCGAGTGCTGCAGGCTGGAGTCACGGTCGACCTAGACGCCGCTGAGCGGCATCCGGAACGGTGGGCGCGCTACCTACAAGGCGTTGCTTCGGTCCTGGGTGCGCGCCATGACCTCGCACACGGGGGTGACGTGCTGATTGACGCCGACCTGCCCCCTGGCGGCGGGCTGTCCTCGTCCTCGGCGCTGGTGGTGGGGTTTGCGGCGCTGCTCGCGCAACTGAATGGGCTCCAACTTGAGCCGCTAGAATTGGCTATCATCGGACGCGATGCGGAGCACTGGTACGGCACGACGGGCGGGATAATGGATCAATTCGTGATCGCCAATGCGCGCGCCGGCCAGGCAGTGCTGCTGGACTGCCGGGAACTTACCCACCGAGACGTTCCCCTGCCGCCAGAGGCCGCCGTCGTCATCGCGCATACGGGCACGCGGCACAACCAGATCGCGTCCCCGTTCGCCGAGCGGCGGCAGCAGGCGGAGGCCGGCTTGCACATCCTCCAAGCCCGCTACCCAACGGCCCGCACGCTCCGTGATCTCACCCCCGAGGCACTGGAGCAGGAGCGTGCGACCCTGCTTGCCGCCGATCCCAGCGGCGTGAAGTGGCGGCGCTGCCACCACGTCGTGGCGGAGAACGCGCGCGTTGTGGCAGCCGGCCGCGCCCTCGAGCGCGGCGACCTGCGCGCCATGGGTGCGCTAATGGCGGAATCGCACGCGAGCCTTCGCGACGAGTACGAGGTGTCGTGTCCGGAGCTTGACGCCATGGTGGCGGCCGCCGAAGCGAGCCCGGGGCATATCGGCGCCCGCATGACCGGGGGCGGATTCGGCGGCTGCACCGTGAACCTTGTGGCGCGCGAGGCGGTCACGGCGTTTTGCGGCAGTCTCGAGGAGCGCTACCGACAGGCCACCGGCATCCAGCCCACGATCTTCGTGACGCAACCCGGACCAGGCGTTCAGGTGTTGGACCTCGGCTGACGGCGCGGCGAGGCGAGCTGGCGCGAGCGTACGGGCGCCGAAATTTGGTCGTGAGGGGCGCAGCCCATGAGCAAGACGACGGTTCCCGCGAGTGGCACACGGCGAGTCAGGACAGCGGCCAAGGACCGAACGTCGCAGGCGGTGAGCGCTGCGATCGTCATCGTCAGCAACATGAACATTGACTTCGCCGAGTTCCACCGCAAGTCGCGTCCGCAGATGATCGAGGCCTACCGCATGCTTCTCGACCTGCACCTGGACGCGAACTTCGCGGGCAGCTACGGCATCACGGGCCGGACCCTGGAAGTGTTGCACGACGAGGCCCCGGACGTGATCGATCGCATGAAGGCGGGGATGCGCCGCGGGGTGCTGGAGTTCCTGTCCTACACCCAGTATCACGTGCATCCGTTCTTCTCGACCGAGGTTGAGTTCGCCCGCGACGTGCGCGCCGGTATACAGACGTTTACGGAGATTCTGGGCCGGCGACCGGCGGGCTTCCACCCGCCGGAGTTTTTTCACCTGGATACGCCGGTGCTGAAAGAGATGGGCATTCAGTACACCGCGCTGTATTCGGACGCCATCGACGTTCCCGACCCCGACGCGCTGCCCCCGGTCGTGCGAATACACGGCCCGGGGCGCACGACGCTTCCCGCCGTGCTAGTCCCGCGCGGCAGCTTCCGGAGCGCGGGGCACATCTTCGGGAGCACCCGCGAGGTGTTCTGGCAGCAGTTCGCGTCGGTGCCCCTGGTGGCGAAACAGTATGCTTTTCTGCAGTACGATGCCGAGATCATTCTGATGCGAGAGTTCCGTAATGAAGAGCAGTATATTTACGGAACAACGCCGGAAGAGGTCTCGCTGGAGAGCGCGCGCGAGCTGCTGGGCAACTTCGCGGCGAGGGTGAAGGAGCTCCAGGAGCGCGGCTATCGTTTCGTTCGAGTCGGTGACGTCTACGCGGCCGCCCGCGGACAGCGCCTGCCGACGTACCGCGCGCGGACGGACCTTGGCACGGCCACGCCGCTGACGTGGAGCAACACCACCGAGAAACGGCTGGCGATCGGATTCTTCCACCTGGCCAACATGCTCGGCCTACGGTTCCGCGAGGCCGTGGAGCAGGAGCTGCAGGTGATCGACAGCCAGCTCCTCTATCTCAAGGGCAGCGATCATCTGGGCTTCGAGCCCCCCATCGAGCGGATCGAGCGGACAAGCAACTTCGCCAAGAATCTGTGCAATTCATTGGCCTTTCGGTTGCTCGCCTTCGACACCCCCGAGTCCTTGTATCAAGAGTGTGCGCTGGAGCTGGATCGCTTCTACCACGACCGCCTGAACCAGCCGGTGCCCACGGAGTTCGCCGATTTTCTGCGGCGTGTATTCGAGTCCGCCGCGGCGTCGGCGACACGCTCAAGCCTACGCCCAGGGTCGGGAGATCAGATTCCCGGGGCTCCTGAACCCAACGAGACGAGCGGAGACGATGAATGAAGGTGATCATCGAGGAGCGACCCGGCGGCATCGCCAGCCTGGCCTGGGGGGAACCCACCGTCATGGACGCCGCGTGCGCGGACGAGCTGCGCACGACCTTCGCCGAGCTGGAGCGAAAGGCCTCCCGGATCGTCCTGGACATGAGCCAGGTGAGCTTCATTGATAGCTCGATCATCGGCGCACTGGTGGGCCTCTTGCGCCGGGTCCGCGCCGCCGGCGGCGACGTTAAGCTCGCCGGGGTGACGCCCGAGGTGGAGATGATCTTCGAGGTGACTCGTCTCCACCGGGTGTTCAGGATCTTGCCCTCGGTGGACGCGGCCATCGCGGACTTCGCCGAATCTCCTCCGTAGCGGAGCCGGCGCTCCCCTGACGGCTTCTGCTCTCATCATCATCTCAGTGCAATCGCGTTTGCGGAAGGCTCGCCAATCCTCCAACCTCGGCCCGGCGTGTGGCGAGCATGGCTGGAGGGCTTGTGGACGGTTTTCATGGCAATGGTGCGTCCGGCACGGTTGGCCCCCGAAGGGTTCTCGCGGTTATCGATTGGTTGGAGGTGGGGGGAGCGCAGCGGCATCTCCTTGGCCTGGCAGGCGGCCTTCGTCGGGACGGCTGCGAAGTCGTGGTGGCGACCTCAGGCCAAGAGCCTCTGACCGAGGCGTTCCAGCAGGCGGGGATTCAGGTCGCGTCTCTCACCCAGCGCTCCATCAAGCACCGTGTCAGCCCCGTTTTCGCGCTGCGGCTGGCCAGGCTGGCATGGCAAGGCGACTTCGATCTGATCCACGCCCATTTGCACTCGGCCTCCGTGGCCGCGGCGTTTGCCGCCCGCGCGCTGGGCCTGCCGCTGGTGCTGACGCACCACAGCATGAACACCTGGCGCAGCGGCTGGCACAGCGTGCTCGGGCGCTGGGCGGACCGCCAGGCTGACACGGTCATCGCGGTGGCCTCGAACCTGGCTGCCGCCGCGGGGGCGCACGGCGCCCGTGTGCGGCTGATCCCGAACGGCGTGGAGTGGCCGAGCCGCCTGGCCTCACCGGTTGAGGTCGCCGCGGCGCGCGCTCAGCTAGGGATTCCCACCGACGCTTACGTGATCAGCTACGTCGGGCGCTTCACCGTGGACAAGAACCCGCTGCTGTTCATCGAGGCCGCCGCGCGGGTGGCCGCGCGGTGTCCGAGCGCGTATTTTCTCATGCTGGGCGATGGTCCACTGCGGCCGAGCGTTGAGGCGCGCGCCCAGGAATTGCAGCTCGACAAGCGGATCCACTTCGCCGGGTTCCAGGCCGATGCCGCGGCATTCCATCCGGTGGGCGACGTATTGACCCTGCCATCGAATAGCGAGGGGGCGCCGCTGGTGGTGCTGGAGGCGATGGCCGCCAACCGCCCGGTCGTCGCGACAGCGGTGGGCGACGTCCCCCAGCAGATCGTTCACGGCACGACGGGCTTCGTCGTAGCTCCCGGCCAGGCCCAGGAGCTGGCGGACGCTCTAGTGGAGCTTGCCGACCCCGGCCTGCGCGCCCGCTTCGGCGCGGCCGGACGCGCGCGTGTCCTGAACCGCTTCACTACCGAGCATTGCCTTCAGCAGACGGTTGCCGTGTATCGGGAGGCAATGGCCCGCCGCGGCCTCGGGCGGCGCAGCCGCCCCGCGGCTGTGCCCGACCGGCCCGTCAACCGGCCGAGATGGACGCAGCCCCTGGCTGGTGAAACGCACCCGCACCCAGGCAGCACATCTCATGCGGGATCTGCCGCCGCGGGCCCGCCAGCCGCGGCGCTCAATATCGAGGTCCCCAACGAGCCGGGCGCACTATAATCGCGCGACGGAGGCCGCCCATCCGGGTGCCGGGCCGGTGCCGGACCGCGCGCCAGGCGGTGTGGTGGGCAGCCCTGCGGCTCGCTGCTAGGCCAACCTCGAAAAGGAGTCCTGCAAGAGTGTGGCGCATGGTGGGCGCTTCCGTAGCCATGTTGGTGATCGTGGGCAGCCTTGGGGCGATGGCCTTTCCAGACGCGAGCGTTGCGCTTCAGACTCCCACCGACTTGCGGGTGGCGATCACGGCTCCCGGGCCGGGGGCAGTCGTCCAGGGGCGCACGCTTGTGACCGGCTGGGCCGTCGACCCCACCAGCGCTGATGGCTCGGGCGTGAACCCCCGCGACATCCAGCTCTGGCTGGGAGCGCCGCCAGACGGTTACCTGCTGGACTACGCGCAGTATGGTCAACCAAGCCCAGAGGCCGCCGCCATCTACGGCCCCGGCTCGCGCGACACCGGATTCGCCATGGATTGGGAGACGTGCAGCTTTCCGGCTGGCGACTACGATCTGTGGGCATTTATCTCCAGCAGCGCTCGACCGGGCTTGACCGATTTCACCCGCGTAGACGTCACGGTGAGTCCATGTCCGGCTGGCACTGTGCTGTTCCGTGCCGACTGGAGCACGGTCCCGCCGCTGATCACGGAGCAGTCCGAACAGGGGCCAGTGGACGACGGATGGACTGTGCGTCGCCTGCAGCCTGGGGCCGCCGGACGCGGCGTGGAGGGCGTGTACGGCGACTTCCTGGCCGAAGTGACGGCGCAACTGGTGGGCGCACGGGATGGGTACTATTTTCTCGACTTCCGCGTCCTGCCCGGCCCCGGCAATAGTCTGACGGACGCGTTCTATCGTTTCACCGTACACCCGGGTAGCGGCCGCTATCGGCTGGGCATTTCACGCCCGGGGCCGGATCCGATCGAGGACATCATCCCCTGGACGGAGTCGAGCGCGATCCAGCGGGGGACAGCCCCCAACCGCCTGGCCGTGGAAGCGGCGGGTTCCCGCTTGCGGCTCTACGCGAATGGGGAGCTGCTGGCTGAAACGTCGCACGCGGAGCTGCGCTGGGGCAAGATTCGCATTGGCGCCGCGACCGGTGATGACCCGACGACCGAGACGTTCTTTCGCGACTTCGTGATCAGCAGCGTGTCCCGGTGACACGAGCCGGTCCCGCTCGCCGCTCGCAACGCTCTAGCGCCGCTTCGGCCACCGCGCTCGGGTAAGCGCCGGGCCGTCTGGCGGCGCCGCCCCGGCCGCCGCACCGGAGCGGGCGGCGCACGGCGGCGGGCGAGCCCGCCGCGCTCCCAGGCCCCGCCCCGATGCCCGAAGCAGCCGCCAACTCGTGTGCTGGGCGCCCGGGCGCGCCGGCGGCCCCGACGATATCGCGCGGGTTAGCGCAACGACCCACCGGTCACAATCGTGGTAATCGGCGTCGGGGTGATGGTGGGTGACGGCGTGGGAGTGCGAGTGGGGGTCGTCGTCGGCAAGAGCGTCAGAACGGTGCGGACCGGCGTGACGGTCACGGTCAGCTCGGGGCGCACGGGCGTTGGCTGGGAAAGCCCGGCTATTAGCTGCTGCGCCGCCAGCTCTTGCGCGAAACCGGCTGCCAGCGCCCCCTGCGCCGCGGCTTGCGCGCCCGCGGCCGCCGCGGCGGACATCGCGGCACTGGCTTGCGCGCCCGCCGCCGAGGCCTGCTGGGCGGCTGCCGCTGACATCGCTTGAGCGGCCGATTGGGCGGCGAACGTCCCGATCGGGCCAGCAGGCGCCGGCACCTGCCCGGGGATGATCTGCGTCTCGTTGCCCGGCGGCACGGTAACCGACGCCAGTCGCGCACCGCCCGTGTTCGTGACGACCAGATCCGTGCCGGTGGCCTGCGCCAGCACCCGCGCCCGGTCAGGGCCGCGACCCAGGCTCGCAAGCACCAGCCGGCCAGTCGCCAACCCGGCGAGCGGTCCAGTATCGTGGTCGGCGGCCGATGAAGCCGTCGTGCTGCCTGCCGCGGCGCTGCCGGACGGGCAACGGATGAGCGGCTGGTCGTCGCCCTGCGGCAGCGGAATGTCCTTCAAGACGGTGATCAACTGGGGAATCGCGATGGGCATCGGCGCACCGCCGACTCCAGGGACCAGGATCGGCTGGTACACCACTTGTTGAACGGGCTGCGGCGCGACGGGCAGCCGCACACCCGTCCGGTAGTTCCGGACGAGGGTGGTCCCATCGGCTCCCACTCGCACCCAGGGACAGGTCGTGGCCGGGGCCCTGACGTTCGACGCTGGCGTCTCGACCTCGAAGCGAGCGGGCACCGCGGCGTTTTCCTGCACCTGCGCCTGCACGAGCCCGGCCGTCTGGCTCAACTTGACCTGGTTCTCGTTGTCCGCCTGCTGGAGCGTGTCGACGCGGACGCCGGTAGAGGCTGCCAGATCGGTCGTCGAGCCTTCGTAGAAGGCCAGGCGGGCGGAGCTGTTCGCCCCCGTACGGACGCGGTCTCCCGCGTGAAGCACGACGTTGGACGAGGCCGTCTCCCATTGCGTGCTACCCGCTGCCGACCACTGGACCTCGCCTTTTAGGTCTGCAAAGGTCGCCTCCAATGCCTGGGCGAGGAGGAGCGCGGGCACGGCAAACGCCGCCAGCAACGCCACGACCACCGTGACACGCATTCGCGTCCGGCCGATCGGCAACCTGTCCATTCCAACCTCCGACGAAGCCTCTATCCGATCAAACGGTCGAAGCCCGAAAGCGTTACAGGTCAACGCGCGGATCGTAATAGGCCGCCAGAGCCGAAGCCTGAGCCCGGTCGCGCGGCGCAGTATACTAGGCCGGGTTCATCCTCGGCGGAGGTCGCTGGAATGTGGCCGTGGTCGCTGGGAGGGCGAAATGGCGCCGCTCGGTAAGGCGGCGGCCGCTGCCCGGGAGCGGTGGATAGCGCTAGCGCTGGCCGGCCTGCTCGCGGTGCCTGGCGCGGCGGTGGTGAGCCACGCTCAAGCGCCGACGGAGCCGGTGGCGGTCATCGTCGAGCCGGCGGACAATAGCACCATCCGTGGGCGCACCCCCGTTTTCGGATGGGCGGTGGATCCGCAGCAGCCGCCCAGCTCGGGGCAGGGCATCAATGCCCGTGACGTCCAGCTTTGGCTGGGGGCGTTCCCGGACGGGCGGCTGCTCGACTATGCCCGATATGGGCTGCCCAGCGAAGAGGCCGCGCGGCGCTACGGGGGCGGCTTCCTCGACAGCGGTTTCGAGCGCACGTGGGAGACGTGCAGTTTCCGCCCCGGCCGCTACGATCTGTGGGTCTACGTGTCCAGCCTGTCGTCGCCGGGGGCGCGGGGCTATAGCCAGGCGAGCGTGACCGTCGAGCCATGCCCGGCGGGGACCGAGCTCTACCGGGCCGACTTCCAAGACCATGCCGCGTGGCGCACGATCAGCACCGCCCAGGTAGAGACCCAGGCCGATGGCAATGCGTGGATTATCCAGCGCAAGGTACCCGGCGCGTCTGGCGAGAGCCCGGAGGGCGTGTTCGCCAATTTTCGGGCCGAGGTCAAAGCGCAACTCCTCAGTCGTGTCCTGAACCGATACTACTATCTCCAGTTCCGGCAGGTGCCCGGTGCGGGCAGCAGCCTCACCGACACATATTATCGGTTCTCGGTGGACCCGGATTTCGGCAGCTTTGACCTGGCGCTGTGGGACGGCGAGCGCGAAACCGTACTGGTGCCAGAAACGCGGCTGGAGGAGCTGATCCGCCCACCGGAGGAGGAGAATCTCCTGGCCGTGGAGGCGGACGGGCCGCGGATCCGCCTCTATATCAACGGCGTACAGGTAGGCGAGGCGCGCGACGATACCCATCCCTGGGGACGGGTGAGCTTCGGCGTGGGCACAGGCGGGCAGCCCGACGCCCAGGCTCGCTTCCGGGACTTCGTAATCACCACGCCGTAGCCGACGACCGCGGGAGCACGTCGGCTGGGACGAACGGGCTCCGCTCGGTCAGCTCCCGATGCCCAGCTCGGCCAGACGGCGGGCCAGCTCGAGGTCGGGCGCGATGGCGATCGCCGAGAATTGCCCATCCCATCGGAGCGCAATCGCGCGCTCACCGGGCATCTCCCAGGCCAGGCTTCGTGGTCCGAGCTCCTGGCGAACGAGCAGGTCTTCCCTCCCCGCATAGCGCTCCGGGTCGCTATAGCGTAGCGGAACCGTGCGGGCATACTGCGCCGCCCAGGCTTCCGCGTCGGCCGCCGTGCTCCAGCGGGTCCGGAGCACCACGGCGATGTCGCCCAGTGGTGCGCCGCTCGCGTCCAGTCGCCGGTAGACGGCGCTCCGATCGCCCGTCCAGCCAGCGGTGGCGCGATCCACCGCGTCAGGATCCGTGGTACGCAGCCAGTTCTCGAGGATGATGCGGTGGTCCAGCTCGCCGAGCATTCCGTCGCCGAGGGCGACCCAGTCGGGACCCAGCACTGCCGCGGCGCTGCGCAGCTCGACGGCCGCGGGCTCGACGCCGGCGCGGTAGCGATCGGGATGGAGAATCTGTGAGGTGGACACGGGTGGATGACGGAAGAGCTGATCGACCGCGGGGCCGTAGCGCCCGTAGGTAGTGAGCGGCTCTTCGCCGATCACGCCGTAGATGAACGGCGGCCCGTAGAGGTACGGGAAGTACGTGCTCTGGTAGACCACGTAGGGTAGATCGGTCATGTCCACCGCGGCCGAGGCCGCCGCCTCGTCGTCGGCGAGGCGCTGCAGTTCGGCCGGATCCTGGATCGTGGTGGCCTGGTACATGCGCTGGACGAGGATCGCGTCGCCCTCGATCAGCGCCCGCGCGGCGGCCTGCTGGTCCGGCACGACATCCGCCGCCCCAGCGCCCGTGCGACGGGCGCGCAACCCGAGCAGCTCTTGAAAGTTGTAGTGCTGGTCCTGGAGCGCGTGCGTGATTTCGTGGGCCATAGTTACCCGAGCCAGCGGCGACTCGGGTGGATCCCGACTGACGAACAGGACCTGGGTATCCGGGTCGTACATGCCGATCGGGAGCGAGGTCTGGAACCGCTGAAGCGCCGCCGCCAGGTTGAACCCGGGGTCCAGGAGACCGAACGCGATCAGGAGGAGGCGGCTGGTGTCCACGTCTTGACTCTGGTAATACTGCGCGAAGTCGGCGTCGAAGCGGCGCGCGTACGTCTCGGGCGTGAGCGGGGCGCGGTAGAGCTCCGCGCGCGGCGCCAGCCCGCGCAACTGGCTGGTGCGCTCCTGGATGGCTGTCCAGCTAGGATTGCCGCGCAAGGGCTGACTGTTCAGGATGTCGGATGGCCCGGCCGCTGCCGGGCACGGTCCGACTTCCACGGCGACTTGCGTGAAGCCGACCTGGGGACTGTTTATCGCGCTTTCGGCAAAGACCTGGAGCGTGTGCCGCCCCGTGGGCACGAGGCAGGAATTCCAGCGGATCGTGAACCCCGAACCGCGGAAGCGTGCGCCATACTGGTTGGCGAGATCGGGACGGTCGAGACCATACGCCGCGTCGCCAATTAGCTGGCCAGTGGCGGAGCCTTCCGTTCGATCCATCCAGACTTGCACGCCGCCGGGCGTCGTGCGCACGCCACTATCGTTGGTGGCCCGCCGGTCCACGGCCCAGCCGCGGATTACGGTTTCGCCGCTCACCGTCTCGCCAGCGCCGGGCTGCTCAACCACCACCACGACGTCATCGGAAAGCTGCCTGCCCGGGGCTGCCTGGATGGCAGCCGACGGGAGGAAGGCGAGGACAAGCGGGGCGAGCAGGACCAGCGCCCGCGCGAGGCGTCGCTGCCGCGCCAATAAGCTCATGAGCACGGTGCTCCGTGTTCCCGACCGCCGTAGCAGTCGACCGCGAGGAGTATGAAGTGGGTCGCCATCTCTGTCAACCGCTGCCGACCAGCGCGTGGGCACCAGGCGCTTGTCTGCCCCCGAGCAACACAGGCAGGTCGAACTGCAGCAGGTCGCCGATGGCGGCGACTGCGACGTCGGCCGGCGGGTTCGCAGTGAGCACGCGCGGGTCGTGGGCGTGGCGCCCCTGCCGCGCGAAGACCGTGGTTACTTGCTGGCCCCAAGCCCGCTTCACCGCGCTGAGGATGCGCAGCTTGTCGTCCACCTGGACGTAGTGCCGCGCGGGATAACGGCGCGCGATTTCGGCCAGCATCTCCTCCTTATGTATATAGATGAGGACGTGTCCATTTACGGCGGCGCGGATTCCGCTTCGCGCGATCTTGCGGGGCTGGAAGACGGCGTCGCCGTCGCTCAAGATGACGGTCTGTCCCCAGCCGCGGAATCGGTCCAACACGTTCAATGCGTGCGGGTACAGCCGCTCGGCGAACGGATAGTCTAGAAGCCAGGATGACAGCTCCATCAGGCGGACTTCGCCCTGGCGCTCGCGACGGCACTCTTGTAGCGCCCCAAAGAAATCCGGGCAGCCCAGCGCCCGCGACCGTTGTTCAAGCAGGGCCAAGTACCGATCGCGGAACTCCGGCCCGAACGTGTCGAACAGGTACTGGCGCAGGTCCGCGGTCACGCGATCCGTGTCGAGCAGCGTGTTGTCAACGTCCACCAGAAAAACGATGTCGCTGGATATGGTCATGCCAGCTACCTCCGTCGGTTGCCGGTTGGGCTGGCCGCTGGCCAGGCTGCCGACCGTGCTCTCTGCCGCGCTCGAACGCCAATCGGCCAAGTCCCGCCGGCTCGCGGCACGCTACCCGACGCCAGCCCCTGTGCGGCGCTAGGGGCGTGTGCGCCGCTCCGACCACCCGGCCGCGATCGTCTGGATGATCAGGACCTCCAGGTCGTCGAGCGGCCGGTCGTACGCTGGTCCGAGCATGGCCCGCAGCTCAGCTAGGCGCGCGTCGAGCTGGTCCGCGAGCGCCTTCGCGCGCAGGCGCTCCGGCCGCGAATCTGGTGTGGCCTCCGATGGTTCGGTCTCCGCCATTGGTCTGTCTCCTTACGGCCGCGGCGCCGCCGTGGATCGTGGCGAGTCACTCCGCGAGCAACCGCCGCTTGACAGAGCCAGCATAACCGCGGGCGGCCATCGCGCGCCGTGACCCCGCACACCTTGTAGCTGTGAACCTCGTCACTGAATGGCCAGTCCGCCGCCGCGGCGGCGCGGCCGGGCCGCGCTAGGAGCCTCTCGCCGGGAAATAAGACATTGCACAGAATTTCGCTGTCGCTGTATACATGGGGCGCTCTGGGAGCGCGGGGTGTGGGCCAGCGCTCGTGGCGCACGGGAGCCAAGCGGGCGGTTGAACCAGCGGAGAGGTCGCCGGCGCCGAGCGGCGGGCTGTGGAGTGAGAGGGCATGACTCAAGGCGAGTTACCGTTGCGTCGGCGCTTGAGTCGCAGGGCGATGCTGCGGGCCGGTTCGCTGGGGGCGCTCGGGCTGGTGGCGGCCGGCGCAGGGGCGTCTCTGTCCCGACAGCCGTTGGCGCCCGCGGCCGCTGCCGCCGCGCCGCTGGGAGCGTTGCAGGGCATCTCGCAATGGTTCTACTTCATTAGTCCGAACCTGCGCATGGACGTTTTCGAGCAGATCCGTAACTCGACGTATGAGCTGGTCGTGCTGGACTTCATTCCGTCCGAGAACAACAACACGCGGTACCCGATGGCCGATGTCGTGTGGCAGTTGCGCAATGCGCCGCGCCCCAAGCAGGTGGTCGCCTACATTGACATCGGCCAGGCCGAGCGCCACCGAACCTACTTTCGGCCGGGATGGCGCGTGGGCAACCCGCGCTGGATCGTGGCGGACGACCCCGATGGCTGGCGGGGCAACTACCCGGTGGCTTTCTGGAACCCGGAGTGGCGGGATATCTGGCTGTCGGACAACGGGTACCTCGCCCGAATCATTGAGGCGGGGTTTGACGGCGTCTACCTGGATTGGGTGGAGGCGTATTCGGACGATGACGTCGCTGCAGCCGCTCGGCGTGAGGGGGTGGACGCCAAGGAGCGGATGATCAACTGGGTGGGCGAGATCGCGCGGTTCACCCGCAGTCGCCGGCCGGGCTTTCTCGTGATCGCGCAAAACGCGGCGGAGCTGGTCGACAACGCCGAGTACGTGGCGACGGTCGATGCAATAGCCCAGGAACAAACCTGGTTCGATGGTGCGGCGGACAACGATCCGCCGGGCGACTGTCCCTTGCCACGGACCCGTGCCGAGGTCGATACGGAAGCCTACCGCCGCGGTCTCCCGCCGGCGTGCCTGAAGCTCTTCAACAACGACGAGAGCCCTCTGCACATTAGCAGCGAGGAGTACGTGGGCTATCTCACGCAGTGGCGGGACCGGGGCAAACCGGTGTTCACGGTCGACTACGCGGTGCGACCGGAGAACGTGACGTGGGTGTACAGCACCGCGCGTGCGCTGGGATTCATTCCTTTTGTTAGTAGTCGCTCGCTGGACCGCTGGATTCCGCCGGTCCCATAGGCTGGAGCGGAGCGAGGCGCGAGCGCGCCTGCAGGCTCGATCGGCGTCACCCTTAAGTTTCTAAGCTGTAAGGTACAGGTTAAACGTATGAACCGGCGTCGGCTGCTTGCGCTACCCATGCTCTGCTTGGCGGCGGTGAACCTGGGCGGATGCCTGGCGACCGATCTCGTGAAGCGCGCCCAGCAGACCCTCAATCCTGGCAACACCTCCTCGGAGCAGGCCCCGGGACCGGCGCCGCTCAACCGGGGAGGCGAGACGCCTACCCCCCGCGTGCCATCCCCATCGGGACCGGCGGCTCGGGGCGCGCCGGCGCCGACGGTCGAGGTGCGGCCCGCGGCAGCGCAGGTGCCCAGGCGGCGCGATACGAACGCCCCCGAAGGGACTGCGGACTCTGGCCAGGCAACCCGACGGCGCAATCCCGGCACGTCTGACCAGGTGCCAGCCGTCCAGAAGCCTCCCGATGCTCGACTCATCGTCGGCGGCGACATCGCCCCGCCGACCCCGCGGCCGGCCGCTGCGGTAGCGGCCGGGCCTGTCGCGCTGGCGAGTGCCGCGGCCAGCCCGACCAGCGGGTACGCGGGGACCGGGGTGATCTTCAGCGGGGCGAGCTTCGGCACGTCTGGCAGCGTGACCTGGGGCGACGAGCCGTGCGTCGTGACCTCCTGGACGCCGGATAAGGTCATGGCCTATCTGCCGAGCCAGGCCTCACCCGGGACCAAGGACCTGGTGGTGCGGGCGGGCGGCCAGGAGTCGCCCGCGATCCCCTTTACCGTAACGCCGCGCGAGTTCGAGCCGTCGAAGGTGGCCCAGGACGCGTTCGTGTTCGTCCGCGATAAGATGCGATCACCCGAAGGCGGCGTGTTTACAAACTTCATCGACCGTGATGACCCCGACCCGGTGTATCTGTACGGCCACCACCAGACTGCCGAACATATGGGATTGATCCTGTGGGTGTCGGCGGCCATACAGGATCACAAGACGTTCGAAGAGTCGTATCAGTACGTCTCTAAGCGGTTGATTTCGCCGAGATATGGTGTAGTCAATTGGGGTGTAGACAAGTTTATCAATGACGTTGCCTTGCAGGAGGCGGTTGACCCGGACGATCTTGAAGTAGGCGAGGAGCCGCCGCCGATGCTCCACGCGAACGCGCCGCTGGACGATTTCCGCGTGTTGAAGGGCCTTATATCAGGCTGGATGCAGTGGAAAGACGAGCGCTATTTCGAACTAGCGCTGAGAATTGGGAACGGGTTGCTGGAGACGTCGATCACCGGCCCGAGCGACTTCCCCAAGTATCCGGGCGGGCTGGTCGCCGAAGGCTGTCTCTGGGATGAGGTAACGGGGCTTATCAAGAGCACGATTGACGTCATACCGGTGAATTACGCGGACCTGTGGACCATGAAGTGGCTAGCACAATACGATGCCCGTTGGAATCCGGTCATCGAGTCGCACTCGCAGTTGATGATCGACGCGCAGATTCCCTCCAGTGGACAGTTCTGGAACTCCTACCTGCGGCAGTCGCTGATTTTCTCTGGCGACTGGGAATACCGCGGTGAGGTGCGGGAAGGCAAGATCAAGACGATTCAGTCGTTGTGGACCGCGATACACCTGGCACGCGTGGGGCGCAAGGAGCCGGCGCAGCGGGCGCTGAACTTCTACAAGGACCGCTACCAGCGACTGAATCGCATCTCGGAGTATTACAACCCGGATGGCAGTGACGTCACCGAGCCCTTACTGGTCGAGGAGACTCTGATGCAGGGCGAGGTGCGGATTTACTCGCAGGCTGTACGCCTCGCGTACTGGCTCGGGGATCGCGCCTTCGCGGAGCGGGTGGTTCGCGAGAAGATCATGACGGATCAGGATACCCGACCCGGCTCACCCACCTACGGGCGACTCGGAAGCGGGGCGGACGTGGGGGACGCGGAGGCCTGGGAGAGCCTGGAAGGACTGATCGGCCTGCTGCTGGTGCAGGGCTCCTCGGTGCTCACCCACGTCTATCAGAGCTAGCCTAGTGCCGGTGCGGTAGAACCCTAACGGGAAGCAGGGAGCCGAGTCGCCCCGTTCGCTGGCGCTCGTGTGCGGCCCGGGAGATCGAGAGATGAAGACCAGTCCACGCTGGGAGGCCTGGCTGCGGCGTCGCATGAGCCGTCGCCGTGCGCTCCAGGGCAGCGCGCTGACTCTTGGCGCGTGTGCCCTGGGGGCAGCGGATTGCTCCTCAGCGCCCTCCCTACCGCCGACGCCGATCCCGCGGAACCGAACCACCGAGCGCCCACCGACCCCGCCGCCGTTGTACACGGGGGTGGAAGGGTTTGGCGAGTGGAGTCGGCATGCCCGGCTGGCGAACGCCTCGTTCGGCGAAGACCCACTGCTGGACGAGATGGAGTCTACGATCCGCGAGCTGAAGGCGCAGAACGTGAGCGTCGTCGAGGTGGATACCCGCCTGTCCGACTGGCTCAGCGACGACGACTTCGACTCCACCATGGCGATTGCCGCGCAGTTGAATCGGCTGGTGCACCGCGAAGGCATGCAGGTGGTCTGGTACTATCCCGCGCTCGAAATCGTGAGTATTGGCGGGCAGTATGGGCCCTCGCTCTTCAAGACGCATCCCGACTGGGTCCAAATCGGAGTGAACGGTAACCCGAACGTGTTTTACGGCGGCGTCGTGTTCTGGGTGGACCCTGGCGATGAGAGCGCCTGGATGAGCCCGAACGGGCCGTGGCGGGAGATCTACTTCGAGCGCGTCAAGAAGCTGGTCCGGAGCGGGGCTGATGGCCTCTGGCCTGACGTGCCGTTGTATTTCGACGTAGCCTATAGCTGGCCCGACATCTCGTATTGGGCCCGGGCGGCCTTTCGGGCGGACACGGGGCTGAGCCAACCCAGTCGAGAGGACTGGGAGGACCCGACCTGGCGCCGGTGGATTGCGTGGCGGCACAGGAACCTCTACCAGTTCCTGGCTGATCTCACCGCCACCGCGCGCTCGGAGAACCCCGACTTCGAGGTGTTCGTCGAAACGGTGCCTTGCGATTTCTACGACGCGACGTCCATGGGGCTGGACGGAGCGTACCTACGCAAGCTCGAAGGGGTCACGCAAGCGTGGGAAGTTGACACGGTAAGCGACAGTCACTCGATGCAGTATGCCAGCCACGACGACTGGATCTCGCTGATCTCGATGTACCGGTATTGCCGTGCGGCCAGCGGGCTGTCGAAGCCAGCCTGGGTCTTCTCCAAGGGCTGGCAGGAAACCGATGCCCGGCAAGTGATGGCGGAGGTGTTGGCCGCGGGCTGCAATCCTTACGAGGTGCAGGTGCCCGGGAAGACCATCGGGGTCAGCCCGAGCATGCGGACACACATGTACCGCTGGGTTGATGCGAATACCCGGCAGATTTTCGATGCGACCCCGCGTGCCGAGATTGCGCTGTTCCACTCCAGCCCGTCCCGCGACTACGTGGACCCGAACGACGGCACCGCGAAGTTCTGTAACGCGAGCGTGCCGCCGGAGGTCACGGAGTGGTGGAGCAACAAGTGGACCGACAGCGCCTACGCCAAACAGTGGATCGGCGAATACCGCGGCATGCTCAAGATCCTGGTGCACGCGCATCTGCCCTTTGCGGTGCTCACGAGTCCGACGTTCGAAGCGGAGGACCTGGCCGGGATCAAAGTGCTGTTGCTGCCCGATCTCGAGGCGATTTCGGATGCGCACGCGGACATCATCCGGCAGTACGTCGCGGGCGGGGGCAGGATTATCATCACGGGGCCGGACCCCACGGGCATGGACGAGTATGGCGACGATCGTCCGGACCCGGCCCTCGCGGATGTCCTGGGTCTGACCCCGGAAGCGCTGCCTGCCCAGGCCGGCCGGCCTATCAACCAGGCGGGGCGGCCGTTCTATCGCCATCGGCAGCGGCGAACGACGGACGAGGAAGGGCTGCCACTGACCGGCTACGCGAATCCGCGTGGTGGTGCCCCCGCGGTCGTTAGCGGGCTGGACGGCACGGGGCCTCCGTTTTACCAACTGCCTGCCGAGGTTACCGTGACCAGCAACTCTTATGGTGCTGGCCGGGCGCTCTACTTCCCGGCGCTCCTGGGCCTCGCGTACCTGAACACCACCGATCCCGCCGCCAGTGAGCACTTGCTGAACCCGATCCTGGAGGTAGTGACGCCGCCGGTCACAACCGATGCTGGTCAGTCGGTGCATCTCGAGGTGAAGGAGCTAGATGGCGACACCATCCTCCACTTCACGAACTTTACGGGCGTGACGGGCACGCTCACGGTGGTTCCGACTGACTTTACGGTCTCCGTGGCGATCCCGGCCGGCCAACAGGTCCGCTCGGTGGAGGTGACGTCGCCCGACAATCCGACGCCCGAGCGCGAAGCTGTCCCATACACGGTCGCGGACGGGAAAGTCTCGTTCTCGCTGACTGTCGCGCAATACTCGGTGGTGATCATCGGCTGGGGCTAACCGTGCTGCTGTGGGGAGGGGCACACAGGATCGTGATGAAGGCAGTCCGCCGCTGACGGGCTGGGCTAACCTGACGAGACCAGCAGCCGTGCTGGGTGAGGTGACAACATGAACCGTCTGATCGCGACGTGCGCTTACCTGGTCGTTCCCTTCGTCGCGGCGTTCAGCGTAAACCTCGGTCTTGTGACGAGCACGCGGGCCGCGAGCGAGTACAGCGTGCTCGCTCAGGGCAACGCCCAGGAGCTTTACAACCGCGGCGTGACACGCGCTGGTGGTGGCGATTATGCGGGCGCGATACAGGACTTCACGCAGGCGCTCAGCCTCAACCCTAACTTCGCCGATGCGTATGTGAGTCGCGGCGAGGCGCGGGTCGCGCTGGAGGACTACCAGGCCGCGGTCGCCGACTTCGACCTGGCGCTTCGGCTGGAGCCGAACAATGCCGACGCGTATGAGGGTCGCGCCGAGGCGCGCGCGGGCCTGGGCGATCCGCGGGGAGCGCTCGAAGACTACGAGCAAGCGCTGCGGCTGAATCCCAACAACGCCGGCCTGTACGTCGGCCGGGGCCAGGCGCGGGCGGCTCTGGGGGATAACCGGGCCGCGATCCAGGATTTCGAGCAGGCGCTGAGCCGGAACCCGAACGATGCGGAGGCGTACGCTGCTCGGGGGGCTGCTCGGCTGGCGCTGGGCGACAGCCAGGGCGCGGCCCAGGACTTCGATCGGGCGTTGGGCATCAATCCGAACCTGGCGGAGGCGATTAGCGGTCGCGCCCAGGCGCGCATCGGCCTGAACGACGCGCCCGGCGCCGTGGCCGACCTGGAGCAGGCGCTGGGTCGAAACCCGAACGACGTGGACCTGCTGGTGGCGCGGGGCAACCTCCGAGTGGAGTCTGGCGAGTACACCGGGGCCCTCCAGGACTTCGAGCAGGCCCTTCGGCTGGAGCCCAATAACGCGGACGCGTACGTGGGGCGCGGCAACGCTCGCCTGGGTCTGGATCAGTTGCAGGAAGCCGAGGCCGATTTCAGCGAGGCGCTGCGGATCGAGCCCAACAATGCCGACGCCTACGCCGGCCGTGGCGAGGCGCGGACGAATCTCGGCAACCTCGCCGGCGCGATCGCGGACTTCACGGAAGCCATCCGCCTCGACCCGAACAACGCGGATGCGTACGAAGGGCGTAGCGAGGCGCGCGGTATGCAGGGGGACCAGGCAGGCGCGGCCGAGGACCTCCAGCGCGCCACTAGCCTCCGGGGGCAGCGCCCGTAGGCGCCACGGCGGATGCGTCGGATCCAACTGTAAAGCTCTCGCTGCTCTAGCGTAGCTCGCGATGCTTCGTGGCTCAGGATGTCACCTTCCCTGTAACGTTACGGCGCTCCAATCGTTTAACTTGGTAGAGTCTGCGCTGGCGTGGCTGCCTGGCGTAGCTGCGATGGAGCGTTGCCGCGGTGCATACTCCAGCCGGCGCTAGCTGCTGGCGAGTGCCGCCCGGCGCGCACGGAAAGGAGAGCGAGTTTGCGACCTAACCTTCTCGTCCTGCTGTTGGCGGTCGGTAGCGTACTGCTGGCGTCAGCTCCCGCGGCCCAGGCGCAGGGGTATCCTGGATGGCCTCCGGGCTACGGTGGGTTTCCCGGCGGGCCCCGCGGCTATGGCGCCTACCCGATGATGGCTCCGGCGGCGAGCAGCGACTCCGGCCAGGCGTCGCAGCCGGCGCCCAGCGCCACGATGACTGTCGACCCGACGGCGCCGTGCCGGCAGGCGATCGCGAATGCGGCGTACCCGGTCGCGAACCAGATGATCGCCTTGACCGCGGCGGCAAACCTCTACCCGCTGACGGCCAATGCGCGCCCCGTGGTCGGGCCGAACTGGGGCTACCCGTTCGGCGGCATCTTCACTCAACCCGGGGTGGCGGGCCTAGGGCTGCGGAATACGCTCGGCGGCCTGGTCGGCTTCCCGCCTACCGCTGCGCCGCAAGCAGCGCTAACCCAGATCGCGGCCGGCGGTTTCACCACGCCCGTTCCCCTCGATACTATAGTCCCCGTCGTCGATGCGAACGGGGCGGTCACCTTCCAGAACATCGGGCAGCGGATCGTCAACCTGCCCTCGCCCGCCGACCAGCTCGCTGCCGCGGGGGTCTTCCAGCAGGGGTACTCCAACCTGTTCGCGGGCGTCGACGCCGTTCAGGGCGTGTACAACACGCGCATCGGGGCGGCGGAGCTCAACCTAGCGATGGCGGGGTTCCCTCGCGCGCAGGCCTCGAACCTCAGGGATGTGCTCGAAGGGCTTCTCGCGTACCGCGACCTCGCGTGCCCGCCGCCGGCCAGCCCGTCGGAGGAGCCTACGACTACGAGTGAGAGGCTCCGCGCGAGCGACTAACCACCGCGTGAGCTGACGTTGGGGGCGAGCGCCCGAGGCGCCCGCCCCCAACTGCTTGGCTCTCGCGAAATCACCATCCTCCAGTCTTCCACCTTCTGGTCGTCTGCTGCTCTCGATCGCGGGCCTCGGTTCCGCATCTGCTACGCCCGCAATTCCTCGACCTACCGCGCCTCCTTTCCCGCTGTTCGTCACGAGCCGCCTGGCCCGGTGGCACGGTGGTAAGCTGGCTCCTCCCTGGGGCATCCGCTATTCTGCAGGTGACGGTCTTGATCCATCGGCGGGTCCGTTCATAGGGGCCGCCAACGTCTACATAACGAATGCCTGGGCTTCTCCGGACGGGAGCTCGGCGGCTACGGCGGACACCGCCGGGCGCTCCGAACGCTGCCGGCCGTCGGGGCGCAAGCGGCGACGCAGAGCCAGAGGGGCCGTCCGCGGCGGCGGGACGATCAAATTGGGCGTGCGTGGTATGGTGAGGGCGGCCGCTGGCGAGGCGCGCGGGCCGCGCGCAGCAATGCTTACGCCACGGAGCGTGCGGGCGTGGTTGATGGCACTGCCGGTTCAGGTGGTAGGCATGCCGGCCACGCGGGGCGCCCGCTGGCTGGAGGCAGGGTCTTAGTCCAGAGACACGGGGGACATGGTGAGGCCGAGACAGCATGGCGGGCTGCCGCTGCAGCGGCAGCTCAATCGAAGGCAATTCCTGCGAGTTAGTGCGGTTACCACCGTGGGGCTCGCGCTGGTCGGGGCCACGGGGCAGTTCGTCCGCGCCGCTCTCGCAGCTCCGGGCGCGGCCGCGGCGCCGGCGCGCCGGGAGCTGCTGGCTCGTCCGTCCCCTCAAGGGGCGGGGCTGGCGGGCGTGACTAGCTGGTACTACAACATCGACGTGAACCTCCGACCGGAGATTGTAGAGCAGATCGCGAACTCCACCTACGATCTGGTGGTACTGGACTTTATCCCCTCGGAGCAGAACAACACGAGCTATCCTATGGCGGATGTCGTATCCCGCCTGCGCAACGCCCCGCACCCTAAGCGGGTCCTGGCGTACATCGACATCGGGCAAGCTGAGAGCTTTCGCACGTACTGGGAGGACGACTGGGAGATCGGCGATCCGGACTGGATCGTGGGCGAGGACCCCGATGATTGGCGGGGGAACTATCCGGTCGCCTTCTGGGAGGACGACTGGCAGGAAATCTGGCTGGATGAGTCTGACGGCTACCTGAACCAGATCGTGGCCGCTGGGTTCGATGGCGTGTATCTGGACTGGGTAGAGGCCTACTCGGACGACGGTGTGCAGGCGGCCGCCCAGCGCGAGGGCGTCGATGCGCAGGAGGAGATGGTCTCCTGGGTCCGGGCGATCGCCGAGCACACGCGCGCGCGACGGCCCGGCTTTCTGGTGGTGGGGCAGAACGCTGCTGAACTGGTCGCGGATGATGACTATGTCGCGGTGGTCGACGCGATCGCCCAGGAGCAGACGTGGTTCGATGGCGCCGCCGACGACGACCCGCCGGGCGATTGCCCGCTGCCCCGCACCCGGGCCGACGTGGACACCGAGGCGTACCGCGCTAGTTTACCGCCGCGGTGCCAGAAGATCTACGCCAATTCGAGCAGTCCGCTACACGTTAGCAGCGAGGAGTACGTAGGTTACCTCACGCAGTGGCACGCGAAGGGCAAGCCGGTACTGACGGTGGACTACGCGGTAGAGCCTGAGAACGTGGCCTGGGTCTACCGCACCGCGCGAGCGCTGGGGTTCATCCCGTTCGCGAGCAACCGGCACCTGAACCGCTTCGTTCCGCCCGTGCCCTGAGTCGAGACCGTAGGCGACGCGGCGCCCAGCCGGGAGGCGCTGCGCGTCAGCGGGTTGGTTCCGCAGCCGCTTCGCCGCCGTAGTCGGGATAGGCCGCGGGCAGACGCGCGCGGCTGTCGTCTCCGTTCGCTACGCGCTCGTTGGCGCTCGCCAGCCGGTTACTAAGGACCTGAATCACCGCCAGGCTGACTTCCGGGCGTTCGGCCAGCACGGCGAAAAAGTGCTCCTTGGTGAGCACCCCCAGTTGACAATCGGTGGCGGCGATGGCGGTCGCGGCGCGGGGGCGGTCCGCCAGGAGCGCCATCTCACCGAAGTAATCCTGGGGGCCGAGCTCGGCGAGGAGGACGGATTGGCCGGCGCTACGGCGGACGATGCGCACGCGCCCGGCGAGCACAACGAACAGCTCGTGGCCCTCGTCGCCCTCCTGCACGATCAGTTCTCCAGCCAGGTACTCACGGGTCTCGAGTAAAGGGCTGAGCACCTGGAGCTGGTCGAAAGTCAGCTCGCGAAACAGCGGGACTCGGTGCAGCGAGAGCAGTTGGTCTAGCACTGCGTATGCCCTTTCGATGGCTAGCCCGTGTGGTGGTGTGCCGTCCTCGGAACTCCCTGTAGGCGGAACGCTGTCGGTCCCACCCGCGGCAGGGGGACGCGTCCCCGTGCGCTCCCGCGGAGCCGGCGAGGCAAGGAGCTGTGCTCGCGTCTCGGTGGCCAACGCGGCCAGCAACGCCGGATCGGCACGGGCGCGATTCACTTCGTTGCCCAGATCGGCGCGCCTCCGCCGGCCGATGGCATAGAAGGCGCCGGCCCGCACCCAGGCATTCGGATGATCCAGGTACTGAGCCACCACGGCGTCGTCGATCGGGTGGGGCGCCGCCGTCGCGGCCGAATCCGCTAGGTGTTGCAGGGCTGCCCTGCACCGCGGCGGCACGAGGTTGAGCAGCAGCTCGTGCGCGTTCGCTCGACGGTGCGCATTGCTCGCCGCGAGGTCTCTGGCAAGCTCGGTCGCCACGCGCTGTGACACCCGCGCGGTCGCCAGCGCGACCACATACTGCATCGCGCGATGGTGGGCCTGGTCCAGGGCGAAGCGGAGCAAATCCCAGGCTGCGGGCGATTCGCCGCTGTCCAGCGCGCTTCGTAAGGGCGCATCCCGCGCGGCGCGCTCCAGTTCGGCAGCGACTCGATAGTCGACCTCTTCGCGAAGCGCCGGACTACCGATCCGCGCGAGACAGCCGAGGGCGAGCACCGCACCGGCCTCGGGCAGCGCCGGAAACCGCGCAACTAGGGTCAGACACGCGGCCTCGCCGGCGGCCGTCAGCCTGTCGCTGGCCGCCTGCCGCACGCGCCAGGACGGGTCCGCGAGGCCACGTACCACGAGCGCGATCTCATCGTCCGGCAGAGGCTCCGCCTCGATGGCTGCAAGCCGCACCTCGACCTTGTCGTCCTCCAGCAGCGCGGCGCGGGTGCCCATCGGCAAAGGCAGCTTGAGCGCGCTCAGGGCCATGGCGGCGCGCGCTCGCTCGGCGGGCGTCCCGTCGCGTACGAGCGCCTCCAGCACCGCAATCGCCCGGGTACGCTCTCCCGACGCTTCCAGCTCGGCCAACGCTCGCGCCGCCGCGATGCGTACTTCTCCCGCCGGGTCCTCCAGCAACGGTCCGATGGCGGGCGCCGCCGGCTTTCCGGCAAGCGCCGCGACCGCGCGGACGGCGGCCGCGCGGACCGCGGGCGAGTGGTCGGCGAGCAGCGGCGTCACCCAGGGGAGCGCTTGTGCGTCGCCCACCGTCGCCACCGCGCCGAGGACCGCGACGCGGACCGAGGCCGCTGAACCCGCAAGCTGGCGCTGCAGCGTTGGCAACGCCTGGCGCCCCGCGAAGCGCCCCAAGGCATCAACAACGAAGGCACGCATGTGAGCATCGGCATGATCGAGCTGCTGCTCCAGAATCCGCACCTCCGCGGGTCGCAGCCGCACCGCGCCGGGCGGCAGGTCGTTGAGGTTCAGCCGGCCCTCACGAATGCGGGTCAACAAACCTCGCGTGTACTCGTGACGCAGGAACCAGCTCGCGACCAGGTAGGCGCCGGCCACCGTCAGGGTGACCAGCCCCAGCGGTATCAGCCCCCGATACGCGCGGACGGCGAGGAGCAGCACGCCGGCGCTGGCCACGGCGACGGGAATGACCGCGCCCCGGACGAGGGCGCGAGCCTTCGCCTCCAGTCGTGGACCAGGGATGCCCAGGAGCAGGTTCTGCACGGGGTCATCGAATGCGCCGACGACCGCCTGGCGGGTCATCGCCGCCAGGATCGCGCTCGGCAACTGGTACACGAGGGCGAGCGCCCCGCTACTGAGGATGCCCAGCACGGGCACCACCATCGCGACCTGACGTACCCCGAGTCGCGTCATCGCCCGTGGCACGAACCAGGCGCTGAGCGCGAAGCCCAACACGCTCAGCACGGTGGTGAACCGGCCGAGGAAGGCCGTTAGCTCGTCGGCGTCCGGAAAGGTGCGCGTATAGATCTCCGCGACCTGATAGTCAATCAGATAAAGAAGCAAGATCAGCAGGAAGCTGGCAGCCATCAGGAAGCGGAGCAATGGATGCCGTAGGAGCGCGCGCATCCCGATTGGGCTGGAGGCGCTTGGGGCGCTGGGCTCACCGACACCGATGGCCACGCTCGCCTGGCAGTAACGCAACACACCGCCCGAGACGACGAGAAGCAGCGCCCATACCAGGAGCAGGTTGGCGGTCCCGAGTGGAGCGGCGAGAACGCCGGCGGTAAAGCCGCTGGCGAGGAGGCCCAGACTGGCGGCAGCCCCGATTAGTGGGAACAGGCGCTTGGCTTCGAGCGTATCGAACAACCGACTCGCGTAGTTCCAGAATTGCAGCATCCCGAGGCTCAGGAGCACCAGATACGCGAGATAGGCGGCGAACAGCGGCTCGGCGGCGGAGCCGTGCGCGCCCAGAACGCCGCGTGTGCCCACGGCGGCGAGGATCAGCACGGCGAGCAGGAGCCAGAACATGCGGTCGATGCCTAGCCGCTCGAGCGCCACCGCATAGAGTGCCGTCGTGGGGACGGTGAGCACCGCGGAGAGCACGAACACCAGCGGCAGGTTCTCGACTCCGCTCCCGAAGAAGAACAGCGCCTGCAGCGCCGTCCCCCCCAGCGCCTGCCCCCAGGTGAGAGTGCCGAATAGTAAGCAGGTTGGCACCAGGCGACGCCATTCCCAGGGGCGCACGTCGAGCGCCCGGGCCCACGCGCCCTGTGCCCTGGCTACCATCTTCGCCTCCCCGCGCGGCTAATGTAGCAGGGGAGTTGTCTCGATTCAACAAGCGCCTGCGACGGCGGGCTGGTATGGACAGCGGCGGTCGCCCAAACGTCACTCCCCGTGCCGCGCGGCGGGCGCGGCCGAAGGCGCAGACGGACTCTCAGGCGGTGCTTCTGGGGCGGCGTGGGGCTCGAAGAGTATCGCGGCCGCGGGCAGCGCGGCGTGAGAGGCGGCCGGCACGCGCACAACGCGGGCCCGCGGATTTGCGCCACACGAGAGGACGATAGTAGCATCGTGCTGACAACGACGGCCACTGTTGCTGGATCTCTCGGTAGCTGCGGCGGCGATGGCCTGGACAACGACCCGCTGCAGGCGGGACTCCCGACGCGAGAGGCCGGCTGATCGTTTGCAGGAGTGGCTCTATGTCCAAGGTGTGTCTCGGGCGCCTCGCGCTGCTGATCGGCCTGGCGGTGGGGCTGACGGGCCCAGGGCACCCAGCCGCCGCCGCGACGTTCCCCGCCGGCGTGGCGCAGGCCGCGGTCTCCGACAGCCAGGACGCTACTGACATCGTCATCCAGATTACTAGCCCGAAGCCTGGCGCTCGGCTACGCGGCCCCGTGGAGATCACCGGCTACGCCTTCGACCCGCGCGGCCCGACCGCCGAGGGTATCGCGCTCGCGCAGCAAGCGCCCCCGGCGTGTTTCAGTGGCCAGGAGCCCAATGGGTTGTGCAGCTCGGGGCTCAACGAGCGCGACATCCGCATCTGGCTGAATGCCCCGTCGGATCCGCCGAATACCTTCAATGAGTGGAATCTGTTCGACTACGCTGTCCCGGGACAGGACAGCCCCGAGGCGGCGGCGCGCGGCGCACGGTTCGCAAAGTCCGGCTTCTGGGACGCCTGGGAGACGTGTTCGTTTCCCGAGGCCCCGTACCGACTGACCGTGCTGGTCTCCAGCCTGGCCGTGCCTAACACTTACCAGATGGCGAGCGTCGACGTGTACGTCGAGTCGTGCGGCACGGGACAGTCGATCGTCGAGAATACCTTCGCGTCAGAGCCCGGCGGGGTCTACACCCAGCGCCTCAGCGGGGCCAGCACGCGCGGCCCGCTGCTCGACCCGATCTTCGCCGACTTCGCGGCTGGCATTACGGCCCGGTGCACCGACGCCACCGCGGATTGCCACTATGGGCTGGAGTTCCGGGTGCTGCCCGGCCCCCGTGGCCAGCAGACCAACACGTTCTATCGGTTCACGGTGGACCCGGCCCGGGGGCGGTGGACGCTGGGCTACTCCCCTCCGGGGGACGATCCTATCATCCCCCTCGTCGACTGGTCGCCCTCGCCGCTGATCCGTCCAGGCACCACGCCGAATCGGCTGGCCGTCATCGTCCAGGGCGACTGGATCCGGGTGTTTATGAACGGCCAGCAGCTCAGCGAAACCCATGATTCCCGCCGTCCGTGGGGCCAGGTCGGCTGGGTGGCGGCCACGACGGACGAGGGGCGCACGGTCGAGGTCCAGTTCAGCAACTTCCTGGTCACGACCCCCGGTCCGGCGCAGGAGCTGGCGACCCTGTTCCCCGACGACGCCGGCCCAGCCGGGGGCGGCCCGTCGTCGGCGACGCCCGCCAGCGCCACCGTGCCGGCGGCGCCCGCCAGCGTGACCCGGGTCGAGAACGTGCCCGTCACGCTGGCGCGGTACAATCTGCAGACGACTTCGTCCCTGCGGCGCAGCAACCCGAACACCGTGGTGTTGCAGGACGACAGTCTGGGCGAGGTGTGGCAGTTGGACGCCGCGGAGGGCGACTGCGTGGTGCTGACGATGCGCTCGGACGACTTCGCCCCCTACCTGGTGCTGCGCCTCGGCGCACCCTTTGGCCAGCAAATCGCGACGGACGGGACGGGCGGCGAGGCCCAGATCCGCGGGGCCCTCCCGAGCGGCGGCACGTACTATCTCACGGCGACATCGGCGGGCGAGGGGCTGCAAGAGGGCAGCTACACGCTGGCCATTAACCGCTGCTGACACTGGACGAGCGGCGGCTATCGAGAGTACGCGCGCGTGGGCGGCATACGGAGAGCGGGAGCGCAGTGCGGGCCAGCAGCGTTTCGACCGTGTGGCTAGCGCGCCACAGCGAGGTGCACAATCCAGAGCGCGTCTACTATGGGCGCCTACCGCGGATGCGGCTCAGCGCCGAGGGGCGTCGCCAGGCGGAGGCGCTGGCGGAGTTCTTTGGGGCGCGTCCGCTCGTGGCCGTGTACTCCAGTCCGCTGCTGCGGGCCAGGAAAGTCGCGCAGGCGGTCCAGGCCCGCCACCCGGCGCTGCCGCTGCGCATCGCGCACGATTTGAACGAAGTGCGCACGAGCTGGCAAGGCAGCCCGCACACCGCGCTCGACGGCATCGGGTGGGAGATCTACGCGGATCACGGCCGGCCGGTTCACGAGACCATGGACGCGATCCTGCAGCGGATGCGGCGCTGGCTGTCGCGGGTTGCGCGCAGACACCCGGGCGGTGAGGTGCTGGGCGTGACCCACGGTGACCCCCTGTTGGTGCTCCTCGCCGGGCTGCGCGGCCTCCCGCTCACCGGCGTGGACACCCTTCGGCAGGCGGCCGGCCTGGGAGCCTACGCCCCGGTCGCGACGGTCGCCCGGATCGGTCTGGACGCTGCCGGCGAGGCCCGCGAGATCGCGGTCCTGGTACCCCCATACGAGCAGGCTATCCGACTGGAGGTCGGGGGTACGGGACCGGGCCACTAGCGCAGGCGCGAGTCGCGGCGAGCGCGTCCGGCCGCAACCGCCGGGCATCGTGAGCCTATGCCCCGGCGGTTGCGCGACGTGCCTGCCGGAGCATCCCGAGCCCGGCGCCGAGCAGGACCGCGAACCCCCCGAGCCACACGGCCGTCCCCACGGCCGCCCAGTCCACCCGGTGGACTGCCGCATCCGTCATCACGACACTGGCAATGGCGAACAGGCTGAGCGCAGCCTGCGTCAGGCCAGCGGTGAACCACTCCACCGGGGCGGCGGCGCGGAATAGCACGAAGGAGCCGACAGCGCCCGAGAGGAAGACGGCGCTATACACCTGGCCATGGAAGGCGTCGAGCGGCCACGGCCAGAACGCACTGAAGGCGGCGGGAGCCACGAGTAAGCCAACGCCATACACGCCCAAGACGGCGCCCTGCGCGAGCAAATAGAAGAACCAGGGCCGCGGCGGTGGTGCCGGATGAGCGGGGGGCCGGCGTCGGTAGCGCCACAGGTAGTACGCGAGGATGAGCAGCGGCGCGACGTACAGGATGAACCAGACCCAGGTGACGCTCCGCCGCGGATCGAAGCGGTCGAGGTGGAGGAGGGAAGTCAGAGTGACTACCGCCGTGAAGACCACCGCCTGGGGCAGCAGGAGCCGCGCTGGCGCCCAGCGATTCAGGGCGACGGCCAGGATCGCCGCGAACAACTCCGCCAGATAGACGGCGCCGAGGAAGCGCGCGTTGAACGGCGTCAGGGACCAGGGCCAGCGTGGCGCAACCACCTCTGGGCGCACAAACAGGCCCGCTCCAACGAGCACGACCACGGCGACGACCGCAAACACCACGCGGTAGAGGCCCGGCATGACCGGGTTGGTGGGGCTGGCTTCCAGCGTCTGCCTCCCCATACTGCTGCCCGAGACGACACCCTGGCGCTCCGGCCTGACCTGATTGTCGGGTTGGCCATTGATCGGACTTGCCCTGGGTTCCAGGGCCCTGCCTGCAGCCGCGCGGCGGAGCGCGAGCCTGGTGACCGGGAGGTGCTGGGCTTCAGCTTACCAGCCTGAACTGCAGGACCTGGTCGCCGACGCGGATGATGTCCTCATCGCGCAGGAAGGCTAACTGGACCTGTTCGCCATTCAAGTAGGTCCCATTGCTGGAGTCGAGGTCTTCGAGCACATAGGCATCCTGGGCCCAGTAGATCTGGCAATGGCGCCGCGACACGGTGCTGTCGGGCAGCACGATGTCGTTGGCGGGGCTTCGTCCCAGCGTGGTGACGCCCCCGCGCAGCGGGTACGTGGCGGGTTCGGCGGCGCCTGCCGGCAGCGTCAACGTCGCCTCGGCGATTGCCTCGCGCGGCTCGCTGGCGTGCGGTGAAGTATCGGCCGCGGCGGAGGAGCGGGAGGCGGGCGCGGGCGGACCGGGCTCGTCGGTGTCGTTCATTGCTGCACTACCCCCGCGGAAAGGCGGCATCTGGAACGCGCGGATCCGCATTTATAGCTCAAGCCAGCGCGACCGGGGCCTCCCGAACCCCGCGCGGTGGACGTGGCGACCGTGTTCTGCACCATCTGTCCCGCCTGGCTGCCAGCGGCCAGGGTAACCGAGCTCACGCGTGGCCTGTGACGCCGGTCGCAGAATCCGGCGCGCGCCGCCGCTATGATCGCTGTATCGAGCGGCGGCGCCCACACCCTACAGCAGCATCATATCGAGAAAGGGCGAGAACCATGAAGGATTTGACGAGCTTCGACGGCACCCTGCAGATGTTTCGCGATGCCCCCAGGCCCGTGGACCTGGCGCAGCTACGGTTCCTCCGCTGGCTCGCCGAGCAGGGCCGGCTTGAGCACCCGGTTGCTGGGCCCGCGAGCGGCGAGTTTGCCGCGGCGGAGCCGCGCCGAAGAAGCGCGACGGGCCGAGCGGTGCGATCGCTCGTTCACCACCGGGTTGGAAGCGAACGATAAGGGGCGACAGCTTACCCGTGCGGCCGGTCGGCCTGTGGCGCCAGAGCAGCCTTGGGGCGAACAGCCATGCGGGCAGGCGATTCGCGGAGCGACCCAGGCGCAGGTTCACGGGTACACGAAACGTCCGGGGGCATCGCCGCTCAGGGGGCGGACGCCGTCGGAACGCATAGCGCTAGGTGCGCCATCGCGGACCTCCGTCGACAGATCGGCGAGCAGGCGCTCCCCCGGGCGCGCCGTCCCACTCCACTCCAGGGCGGATAGCTCCTGGCCCTCCAGGCTCAGCTTCGCCTGGACCCGGTAACGGTCGGCGGCCTGCGGCTCGAGCACGAGCCGATAGGTCCCCGGCCCGGGGCCGGGGATGCGGATCCAGCGCGGCGCTTCCGTGAGGCGACTCGTGGTCGCGTCCTGTACCTGGTTCACGATGAGGTCATCCAGCGGGAAGCCCACCGTGAGGTTCTGGGGCGTGACCACCCGCGCCAGCATCGCTCCTTCCGTCTGGACCTCGAGCAGACCGGGGCCAAACCTCCGAGGGCTGGCCGGCGGTAGCTCTTTGCCGGGCGCCAGCGTGGCCTGCTGGCCGGCCAGCAGGGTCAGGGTGCCAACGGGGGTGTCCATCTTCAGGGGCTGGCCGGCGATGTCCCAACAAGTCACGCTGTTGTCGGGATCCTTGCGGAAGCCCGAGACGCCGGCGAGCGCCTCCACCGTGACGTCGCCTGCCTGTAGCTGGAAGCGGGATCCCACGTCACGCAGGGAGGTCACCTGCACCCAGAGCCGTCCGCCGTTCAACTCTACGCCGATGAGCAGGCTGCCGGGTTGCCCGTCGCCCGGCTGGATGCGGTCAACCGCCAGCTCGGCGTTGGGATCGAGGGTCGCGGTCGTGCCGTCTTGGAAGGTGACTACCGCGCGGCCCTCGGCACTGGTGCGGACGCGCGTGCCGAGGGGAATCCTCTGCTCGCCGGTGGCCGGCGCGAACGTCCCCGCGTTCGGAGCCTGGAAGACCACGCCCTCGGTGAGGACGGTGAGGATGGCAGAGCTAGCCTGAGCTGGCGGTTCCGCGCGGGCGGGTGAAACCAAAAGACCGAGCAGAAGCAACACCAGGCAGATCCCCCGGCCGTGCCGGGTGCCACGCCGAGCTCGTGCGAACGCTGCTGTTCCGCCCATCCTCTCGACCTCCTCCTTACCCGCACAAGTTCGCGGTGAGCGCTTACGTCCCCACGCTGGCGGGATCAGCGCGGGGGATAGGCTGTCCTGCTGGGTCGTTGGTGAGCTCCGCCGCCGATAGCTCGGGTGGCGGCAGCACCGGCGTCGCAATCATGCCGCTTTTGTACTGCGTCTCTGCTCGCTGGGCAAGCCGCCGACCGGGCCCGCGCGCGGAGGAGCCTGGGGGCCTACGACAGCTCTTAGCGGCGCACTCCCGCCAGGGGCGTTGCGGGCTACGTGTTCCATGAATGGCGGTTGGTGGGACACGCCCCTGGCAGTGGTACGGGGCGTGTGCAGGCCGGCAGGTGGCGCGGGGCCTGAACCGTGAGGCCGAAGTCCTGCTAGAAGGCGTCGGCGGGCCAGAGCACAAAGTCCTGCGGGGGGAAGAGCAGCGGCAGGAGCAGCTCTTCCGGTCGCCCGGCGAAGAGCTCGCTGGCCGCGGCGTCGAAGCCGTGGAAGAGCAGGTGCGCTAGCTCTACCTCGTTCAGCGCCCGCTCGACGGGCACCGCATCGGTGCGGTTGGTCTGAACCCCCGTGGCGCTGACCTGGAGCTCGACGTTCCCCCCGCTCGTGGTTAGAAACAGGGTCCCTGGCGGCAGCGTGGCGCCTTCCAAGCGCTGGCGCCACAACGGTTCGAGCACGCGGAGGAGGGCGTCCAGGTCCACGACGCGCCCCATGAGGCCGGTCGCGGCGGCCATCTGGCGCTCCTCAGCGGCGAAGAGGCTCGCCAAGGAGGGCGGCAGCAGCCCGAGGAGCTGTCCCGTGGTGCCCATGGCCGCCGCGCCGAGCAGGGCCCGCCCGGCCTCGCGGGCACCGGGGGTGAGCCCCAGCTCGAGGATCTCCGTCGCGACGGCGCTCGGGCGAGAGCGCACGTATCCCAGCAATTCGCCCGTCGTCGTCCGCGCGAGCAGAAAGCCCGCCCGGCTCTCATCCAGCCAGCCGAGCTGGCCGCGCCAGTACTCTGCGGAACGGAGGACCGGACCGGTGCGCGCGGCGTTGCTGACATCGTAAAGCTGCATGACCGCCGGCAGGTCGGCGGGCCGGAATGGGGCGAGGCGAAAGGACAGCGGGCCGGGCGGGGGCAGGCGGGCTTCAAGGCGCTGCTCTTCGATAGGGGCCCACCCGTAGCGACCGTATAGCTCGGGTAGGTGCGTCCAGAGGAGCGAATAGGGAAAGCCCGCGGCGTGCACGCCGGCCAGCATGGCCCGCAGCAGCCGGCCGGCCAGCCCGCGGCCGCGGTAGGCGCGCGCCGTAATCACATTGCCCACGCCCGCGATGCGCAGCCGGCCGCCGCCGAAGCGGATCCAGCGGTCGTACACGCGCAGATGCGCGGCCAGCCGCCCCGCCTGCTCGACGATCCAGGACTGTTCCGGGCGGTAGGTCGGGTCGTGCCGATAGTAGGGCTCGAAGTACGCGCGCGGGAGATCGTACTCGGTCAGCAGGTCCAAGATGGCGTCGAGATCCGCGGGCTGAGCCTGTCGGACCACCAGGTCCGAGGCCTCCGCAGGGTTCATGGCATGGTCCTCTCCGGCGGCGCTCAGCACGCCGCGTGGCTTGATCCGCGCCGTCGAGAAAGATGCCCACGTGGAAGGCGGCGTACATGCCGAGCTGGGCGAGCTTCTGGTACAGCGGAACGACGCGCTCGTCGTTGGGATACCATCGGCTAGGGACCAGCTTCACGCCCCGCAAGCCGAGCTCATGATAGCAGCCCTCCGCCTCCGCGATCATCAGCTCGCCGGCGCGCTCGAGCGAGCCGCCGGCGAGCCGCGGGGAGGGATTGAGCACGCAGAAGCCGAGCAACGTCTGAGCTGGCCAGGTGCGTGTGCGCGTCGAGTCTCCTCAGGGGCTCCGCGGGCGGCGGCACGGCTTATCTCCCTGGCTGAGGCGTGCAGCCGCCTTGCAGCAGAGCGCATGCCACCGCAACCGCGGTCGCCCTGGCTAGCGGTATGCGGGTAGACGCGCTCACGGCGGCGCCCGAGCAGCGCGCATCCCGGGGGCGCTAGCGGCGAATATGGCTGGTGTTCGACACCTGTTCGACCCAGAGCGTACACTGCGCGCGGAGGAGGCAACATGATCGTTGTTGAACAGCCGACCGCGGTGACCCCGGAGTTACTCGAGGCGTTCCGCCGCCTTGTGCCCCAGTTATCTGGCTCGTCTCCTGTCCCTGGCCAAGCAGAACTGGAGAGCATGCTGGCGTCGCCGGTGACGCGCGTGCTGGTCGCCCGTGACGGCCCCGACGGGCCGATTGTGGGCACGCTGACCGTCGTGATTTTCCGCATCCCTACCGGCCTACGCGCCTGGATCGAGGATGTCGTGGTGGATGAGCGCGCCCGTGGCCAGGGAGTGGGCGAGCTGCTCACGGCGGAGGCGATCCGGGTAGCGCGCGAGGCGGGGGCGCGGACCGTTGACCTCACCTCCAGTCCCTCTCGTGCGGCGGCCAACCGGCTCTACCAACGGCTGGGTTTCGTGCTGCGCGAGACGAACGTGTACCGCTTCACGACCTGACCCGCGGGCCGGGAGAGGCAGGCTTCTCTCCATGGCTTGCGGCGCATTGCCCCCGGTCGTCCCGCAGGCGCGAGCACGGCGGCCTTCTGCTCGTCGAGGCCGCCGCTTCCGCACGCTCCTCGTCCGTGAACTCACGCGTCCATCGTAGTGCGATTCTGCCTCTCTATCTGCCGACTCACGGTGGCGCTACCCGACCGATCTTGAACGGCACAGCGCATCAGGGCCTGGATTTTGTGTGGCGCACTTCACGCGTTGCGAGTTGCTCCGTTCACTGCACCGGAGGCAAGTAGCCTGCATAGTAGAACTCAGGACAGTCGTAGTACGACGGTTCGGCGGGAGAGCGGGGGCAGAGTGGCGCTTCCCACGTCTAGCAGTATAGAGGAGCAACAACGATGACTTCGATGGCTGACGCTATGATACTCCTGGCCGCGCTGACAGCCTTTGGCGTGCTGATCATCGGGTGGATGATGCTACCGATCCAGAACGGGGCCGAGGATGCCGAAGCGGCAGGCAGGCCGCTTGGCGCGATGGAGTTGCTGAACGCTTCCGATGCAGCGGCAGGCTAGCACCACGGCGACACTTGGAGGGCGGCACGGGATGGCGGCGGTCGAACGCCAGCGCTGAGCGGGGCCCGGGCTGAGCAGAAGCCCCACGGCCGACAGGGTGTCCGGGCGACCGGCAGGTCGCCTACCAGCAGCGCGTCGGGTCGCTCCGGGTGCTCCAGGCAGGGCATCCATTTCGTGCCCTGGTCGGGGATTCGTCCGTGCGACACACGCGCCTATCACGCTGATGAGGACGACAATGCCGCACAGCAGTGGGGGCCACGCCCGGGGGACTACACGTTTCCTCGAATCAAGAACTAGGCGACCGGCAAAACCATCAACACCGGCCCCGCCTGGGTTCGACAGGTGGCACGGGGGCCAGCGCCCCGAGCCGTCACGCTGGCGCCGCACCGCGGTCCTTGCGGCGGTGGGGCCCGAGCGGCCTGGCGTCATCAGCGGAGCGGCGTGAACACGAACTCCTCTTCGGGGCCGGTGACGCTGGCGGGAACCGTGATGGTCAGCCGGGGCGCCTGGGCACCGCCGGTGAAGCGCACCGTCGCGCCGTAGGCCTCCGAGAAGAGCGAGAGCGGGGGATCGTGCAGCAGGTAGACGGGCGGCGCGCCGCCGTCGGCGAGCGGCCGCAGCTCCGAGCTGAGCTCGCCCGCATCGAGGACGAGCCGGTCCCCCCGGAGGGAGAGGGACACCGCGCCAAGCGCGGCGCTGGCGTAGCGGCCCAGATACGGCGCCATGGCGGCCGGGTCGACCGTGCCCAGCGCCGGGGGCGGCCGGGATGCCGCCAACGCCTCGGCCTGCGCCATCAAGTGGGCATCGAACGCCGCCGGCTGGTCGAAGAGGAGCTCGAAGAGCCGGAACGTAACGGCGTATTAAGGCGAGCGGGAGGGGCGCGAGCGCGAACGCGTTGGTGAGGATCACGATGCCCAGATCGGCCGCCGGGAGGAAGGCGAGTTGGGCGGTGAATCCCCCGGTGCCCCCGGCATGGCTGACGACGCGCAGGCTGCGATACTCGCCATTCAGCCAGCCGAGCCCGTAGCGCGTCATGGTCGCGGCCATTTGTGGTGGGCCGCCGTACAGATTCGGCACGGACACTCCCGGCGTCCAAGTCGCCTCCAGGTTCTCGGCTGAAACGACCCGGGTGCCGCCGGGGGCCATACCGCGAGCCAGCTCGGTCTGCAGGTAGCGCGCCATTTCCCGCGCATTCGACCAGAGCGCTCCCGCGGGCCGGTAGGGCAGCAGGCCCCGCTCGGCCGTCAGCGGGAGCGGTCGCAGGTCGCCGGAGAGGTCCGCGGCGTGCGGCAGCGCGTAGTCGCCACCCGCCAGCGCCGCCGCGGGGTCGAACGTCGCGTGCGTCATCCCGATTGGGCCGAGGATCCGCTCGCGCAGCGCCAGGTTATAGGCCAGGCCAAGGTCGCCCGCGCCCCCGCCGTTCGCCACGCCGAGCGCGTAGCCGCCGCTGGCGACGAGGAGGTTGTTATAGATGAACTGTTCGCCGTACCGCGCCGTGGGAGCGACTTTGGCCAGCGCCGTGACCACCGTTTCGGGGGTCAGGCGGCCGCTCTCGAAAGCAGACTCGATGTTCCGGCCGGGGACGCCCGAGCAATTGCAGAAGGCGTCGCGGATGGTCAGCCGCGCGGTCAGCGCCGGGTCCGCGACAGCAAACTCGGGGAGCAGGTCGACCAGGCGGGTGTCCCAGGTGACGCGGCCGGCATCGACGAGGGAGGCGGCCAGCATCGTGGTCATCGACTTCGTGATGGAGCCGATCATCATCAGGGTGTCGGGCGTGACCGGGCGTGTGCTGCCGATCTCCTTGACGCCGAAGCCGTTGAGATACACGACGTCGCCGTTCTCGACCACGGCGACGGCAGCGCCCGGCACGCCAAATCGATAGAGCGCGTCGGCGACGTACGCCTCGAAGGCGGCCCGGCGCTCCCCCGTGAGCGGCAGCGGCGCAGCGCCGGTCAGATCGGAACGTGACCCCGGCGGCGTCTGGGCCTGCACAGCGGGGCCAGGCACCCCGGCGAGCGACACCACCATGGCGAGGTTGACCGCAAAGATCACCAGGGTCCGCAAAGGCATGGCGCTCCTCCTGCCCACAGCATCGGTCCGACCCGACCGCGCCTGCAAACTCGGTGCCCAGCAGCGCTTCCCCTGCGGCCCCGCCCCGGCCAGGGCCAGTCCCAAACCTGGTCAGCGCCCCGGTCACCACGGTCCACCGCCACGCCCGCTGCTGCGCGTGCCGCCACCCCGTTTCAGCCAGGTTGACCACGGCTGCTTGTTGCACCGCGGCTAGGGATTCCTCGACGGTGGGCGCCAGGGCGGCACTCTGGGCCTGCTCCTGGCGCCCACCGCGCTCAGGACACCCGGACCTGCCATGGTACGGCAGCAACTGTCACACTTCCCGCTGGCTCAACCGGTAGCGGCCGCTCAGGAGAGCGATCGGGGGGGCTATGGTTCCAGTGAAGCGGTTCCGGTGAAGGGATGGTCACCATGCCGGCAGCGCTCCGGGACCACCACCACTACCTCATTCACCCCCTCCTCCGGCCGCAATCGCCGGAAGGCCCCACGGTGTCTAGCTGACCGCCGGGCGGCGACCAGCCCAGAGGTGCGCCAGCTCGAGGCTGCGCGCCACCTGGAGGAGGAGGTCTTCCCGCCACGGTGCCGCGACCACCTGGACGCCGACGGGCAGGCCGGTGGCATCGTCGTGGTAGACGGGGACGGAGATCGCGGGTTGGCCGGTCACGTTGAACAGCGACGTGAACACGGCCATCGGGTAGCTGTTGTGTAGGGCCTTCAGGGGGTCGTCGCCGCCGGCTCGCCACGCACCGACGAGCGGTGGGAGGCACGCCATGGTGGGCGTGACGAGGAGGTCGAAGCTGTGGACGAAGGCCTCGACGATGCGCCGCGACAGCTTCTGGGTCTCCCGCACGCCCGTTACGTAGGTCCACGAGTCGATTGCTCGTGCTGCGGCGCGCAGGGCGCGGTTGTGGGCCTCGACCCGGTCCGGGTCCGCGAGGGCGATGCCGGCACCGCCGACGTTCCAGATGGTCGTGAACGCGGCGAGCAGCTCGTCGGACGGTGGCAACGGCAGGGGGGTATCGACGACGTGGTGGCCGACCGATTCAAGCGTCCGCAGGGTGATGTCGACCGCGGTCGCGCACGCGGGGTCCACGGGCATCCCCTCGATCGGCGACTCGGCGAGTACGCCGATCCGCAACCCGGGCGGTGGGTCCATCGGCACCGCGGTGGCGAACGATGTCCGCGGGGCCGGCGGTGACCACCAGGCGGCCGGGTCGTGGCGGGCGAGCACGTCCAGCGCGGCCGCGGTGTCCGCCACCGTGCGGGTGAGCACGCCGTTCGTCGCGAGACCCTCGAGGTCGACCGCGGCGTTGGTCACCAGGCCGCGCGTGGGCTTGAGCCCGACGAGACCGTTGCACGACGCCGGGATACGGATCGACCCGCCGCCGTCGCCGGCGTGGGCGATCGGCGCCATGCCGGCGGCCACGGCAGCGCCCGCGCCACTCGACGACCCGCCGGGCGTGCGGTCGGGGTCCCACGGGTTACGGGAGCTGCCCAGGGCCTCGCTCTCGGTGAACGGCACGGTGCCGAACTCGGAGGTGGTGGTCTTGCCGAGCAGCACGAACCCGGCGTCCACGAACCGTTGCACGACGGGATCCGAAACCGCCGCGGGCACGCGGCTGGCGCCCGCGGACCCGTAGGTTGTTGGCCAGCCGGCCACGTCGAGGAGGTCCTTGATCGGCAGCGGGACGCCGTGGAACGGCGGTAGCTCCTCGGTGGAGTCAACCCGCGCCACCGCGTCGGCAGCGACCGCCGCAGCCTTGCGCACGTCGTGATCGGCGCGGTGACAGAACGCGTTGAGCCGGGGGTCGAGGGCGTCCATCCGGTCGAGGTACATGTCGGCCACCTCGATCGGGCTCACCTCCTTGCGGCGGATGGCCGCGGCGAGCTCGACGGCCGGTGTGAACGGATCTATCGGGTACCGCATCACGAACTGTCCTTTCTGATCTGGATGCTGCGCCTGAGAGTGTCGACCGCGGCGTCTGGGGCGACCGAGCCGGTCATGCCGTGACGCTCCGCTCCGTGTGCGCGTGGCTGACCTGCTCATGCTGGGTGTCGACACGTGGCGTGATGGCCAGCAGGTCGCCGGCCTCCACGACCGCCAGCCGGTGCCACCGGCCGACAGGGACGACGAAGGATTGGCCGGCGGCCAGGGTGGCCACCGGCACCGTCCCGTCGCCATGGTCGCGCAGGTAGACGTGCACCACGCCGGAGAGCACGCAGAGCACCTCGTCCCCGCTCGGGTGGCGCTCCCACACGTCGGAGTGCACCGCCCGGTCGTTGTCCGCATGACACGCCCCCACGCTCCACAAACCCGCGTCGCCGCGGGCGGCCAGCGCATTCAGTCGTGTGCTCGGTTGAGCCACTTCGGCCACGCCGCCCCGCCGGAGGTGGATCAGGGTGTCGAACAAGTCGGTTGCGGGCGCCATCGCCATAGTTGCTCCTTTCGCGACAACCTGCCGGAGGTGGATCCGGGTGGCGTCCAAGTCGGTGGCGTCGGTATAGTTTTAGAACATGTTCGAATATTATCATTGGCGGCGTGGGCCTCTCAAGAACACGCAGGCCGAACCGGGCCGGATTCGCGCCGGATCGCGGCGAGCAGCAGGATGGGGTGATGCGACGACCCGCCACGCCGCACAGCCGCGCCGGCCGGCCGCCGACTGTTTCCCGCGCGCAGATCCTGAAGGCGGCGCGCCGGATCATTGATCGGGACGGCTGGCAGAAGCTGACCATTCGTCGACTGGCCGCGGAGATCGGTGTCGGGGCGGCGACTCTGTACCACCACGTGCGCGACAAGGAAGACCTGCTGGTCCAGTTGCTCAGCGACTACGCCGATCAGATCGCGCGGCCCCGGCTACCCATGGACCCGCGCGACCGCATCGTCGCCGCAGCCACGGCAATGCACGATGCCCTTGCCGCCTGGCCGCAGGCTGCCGAGATCCTGACAGCCGACGACATCCTCGGCGAGTCGGCACTATGGATGGTTGACACCATCGTGGGCAGCGCCATTGAGTGCGGGTGCACCCCCGAGCAGGCCGTGGATCTGTACCGCAGCCTCTGGTACTACACCGTCGGCGAGATTCTCGTCCGCGCCCACGCCAGGCGTCGCGCCGAGGAAGAGCGGCCGCGCTACCGCGACACGGTCTTCAAACGCCTGGACGCGTCCCGATTCCCCAGCCTCGCACCGCTCGGGGACCGCTGGCCACAGCTAACCTCCCGCGATACGTATCGCCAGGGCCTACGCGCCTTCGTCGACGGGCTGCTCGCGCACCAGAAGCCGATTGATCCGTCGCTGTGAGCAGCCTGACACCAACCTGTTGTCCCGCCACAGTTAGCAGCGGGCGGGGGGAGAGTGGCTGTGCGCGGCGAGGTACAGTGCCGTGAAGCGGCCGCCGGGCTGGAGGACAGGCCGGATCTCGTCGAGTCCCCTGCGCTTGAGGTCATCGGGCAGCTAGTGCAGTATGAGGCTGCTGGTCACGAGCAGGATGTCGGTCGGGCCAGCCTGGTTCAGAACGGCCAACCGATCGAGCGTAGAGCTGCGTCTTCGGCGAGCAGCGCGATGTCGTCGCCGCCACGTTGGACACGGTCCGCCATGCCATGCGGATCGACTACTTCTGAGATCTCCCGGCCAGGCGTAGGGAAGGCTCGGCGGGGCGCCGCTTGTGCCACGGGGTCGCTTGCTCGTACGCGTGGGCCGCGGCCAGCACCAGCGCCTCGTCGAAGGGGCGCCCGGTCAACATGAGGCCGAACGGCAGGCCGCGCGCGGTGAAGCCGGCGGGCACGCTGATCGACGGCAGCCCGCTCAGGTTGTGCGTGGCGGTGTTGCGGATGAGGACATTGGCCGTGCCGAGCTGCACGTCCTGACCCGTGCGGTAGTCACGCACCGTGACCTGGTTGTCGGCGATAGGGTAGGCGGGAATGATGGTCGCCGGCGCAGCGAGCAGGTCCACGGTGCGGAAGGCGGCGGCAAAGCGCTCCATGAGCAGGCGCCGCACGCGATTCGCCCGCGCGTAGTCGCGGGCGAGCACGAAGTGCGCGGTCAGCAAGCGTGTGCGCAGCTCCTCGCTGAACTGCTCGGGGCGCGCGCGGAGGTAGGGCGTGACGAAGGCGAGGCCTTCGCCGCCCAGCCCGACGCGCGCCTGCATCATGGCTTCGAGGTCGGGGATCGTCACGTCTACCAGCTCGGCGCCCAGGCCGGCCAGCTCGCGGATGGCGGCGCGCACGCCTGCCTCGACCTCGGGATCGAGCAGGTCGAAGTAGTAGTTGGTCGGCACCCCGACCCGCACGCCGCGGAGGTCGCGGCCTAGCGCCTCCCGGTAGGGCGGCACCGGGCGGTCGAGGCTGAACGGGTCGCGGGGGTCGTGGCCGGCCATCGCCTCCAGCATGAGCGCGGCGTCGGCGACGGTGCGGGTCATGGGGCCGATATGGTCGGTCGTCACGGTGAGCGAGGCCACGAGCCCGCGCTGGCTGACGCGGCCGTGGGTCGGCTTGAGGCCGACGCAGCCGCTCACCGAGGCGGGCATGCGGACGGAGCCCGCGGAGTCGGTGCCCAGCCCGAGCGGTACCTGGCGGCCGGCCACCGCCGCCGCGGTGCCGCCGCTGGAGCCGCCGGGGATGTAGTCGGTGTGCCAGGGATTGCGCGTGGCGCCCCACCAGGGATTGATGGTGCTGCTGCCGAGCGCCAGCTCGTGGAGGTTCGTCTTGCCGACGACGATCGCGCCGGCCGCGGCCAGGCGGCGCACGGCCTCGGCGTCGTCGGGCGTCACGTTGTCGTGTAGAAACTTCGCGCCGGCGGCCGTCACGGTGTTCGCCACGGCGATGTTGTCTTTCACCGCGAGCGGCAGGCCGTGCAGGGGACCGCGGTACTGGCCGGCGGCGATCTCGCGCTCGGCCGCCTGGGCCTCGGCGAGGGCGCGCTCGGGGGTTCGCAGCACGAAGCAGTTCCAGGCCGGCTCGGTAGCGTCCAGCCGGTCGTAGACGGCACGCACCACCTCGACCGGCGAGACCTCCCGCGCGGCAATGCGCGACGCCAACTCCAGGCCGCTCAGCTCGGTCAGCTCGGTTGCCATCTGGCCCTCCTCGGAACAACAGCGCGGTCTGCGGGCGCCAGCGGGGCTGCCGCGCGGA
>Ga0070741_10001167_pt1 | contig 82803 bp, 78 predicted proteins | sample Coa_R1_4_FD_66440 | JGI IMG/M metagenome (GOLD analysis project Ga0070741, IMG submission 66440) | Surface soil microbial communities from Centralia Pennsylvania, which are recovering from an underground coalmine fire - Coalmine... | ecosystem: Environmental > Terrestrial > Soil > Unclassified ...
CCCCTGCCGTAGCGGGGGAGGGTGGGGGTGGGGGCTGCCCTTCGACGGGCTCAGGGGGGGCAGCCCAGTGGATGGCGTCGGCTACCGCTCGCACCGACTTGTCCAGCCCCAGGCTATAGATCACCGTACCGGTCGCGTGCGTGTCCCCGTCGTGGAAGAGGTTCCTGAGGCGAAAGTCCACCGGGTCCCAGCCCATCTCCTTCGCGATGATGTCCATCTGCGACTCGTAGGCCCAGCACACCTGCATGATGCCGAAGCCGCGAAAGGCCCCGGCGGGCGGCTTATTGGTGTAGACGCTGAAGGAGTCGATGCGGACGTTGGGGATGACGTAAGGGCCCGCGCTGGTGTACCCCGACTTGTGCGTGACCCGCGGCCCGATGTCGGCGTAGGCGCCCGTATCCCACAGGATCTGGCAGTCGCGGGCGAGGAGCCGGCCGTCGCGGGTCACGCCCGTCGTGAGGGTCGCCGAGACGCCATGCTTGGTGATGGTGTGGAACTCCTCCTTGCGGCTGAGACGCACCTTGACGGGGCGCCCGGACGCGCGGGCGAGGAGCGCTGTGATCGGCTCGAGCTTCATGTAGAGCTTGCTGCCGAACCCGCCGCCCAGATATGGGACCATGACCCGAACGTGCGACTCCGGCAGGTGGAACATGTTGGCGAGCATGATGCGCACGTAGGAGGGGCTCTGGGTGGCCGACCAGACCTGGAGTCGGTCGGCGCCCTTCCACTGGGCGATGGTGCAGTGGGTCTCGAGATCGGCGTGCTGGGTGGCGGGATTCGAAAAGGTGTGGGTGAAGACCCGGTCGGAGCGACGGAGGCCCTCGTCGACGTCGCCCCTGCGCAGTTTGTACTGGAAGCAGGCATTGCTCGTGGCGGGCACGTCCTCCCCGCCCAGCAGCTCGATGAGGTCGGCGAAGGTGCCCGCCGGGACGAGCCGCTCGCAGATGAGGGGCGCGCCGGGGGCCATGGCCGCGTGGACGTCGAACACGGCCGGCAGCTCCTCGACTTCGACGTCGATGAGGTCCAGCGCCTCCTCCGCCGTGTCGCGGTCGACCGCCGCGACCGCGGCGACCGGGTCGCCCACGTACCGAACCTTGCCGATGGCCAGGGCGGCCTGGTCCTTGAAGGCCGGACCGGTGAACGGGTCGATGTCCATGGCCAGAAGGTCTGCCCCGGTGAGGACGGCGCGCACGCCGGGGAGTCGACGCGCGCGGCTGGTGTCGACGTTCAGGATGCGCCCGTGCGGCACTCGGCTTCGGAGCAGCGCGCCGTGGAGCATGCCGGGCAGCGTGATGTTGTCGACGAACTCGAGGCGGCCGGTCACTTTCTCCCGTCCCTCGACCCGCCGAACGTCGCTGCCGACGATCCCGAAATCCAACGACCCCATTCAGCGAATCTCCAAGCCGGCGCGGTCGGCGGCCGATTCGAGGGTGCGGCGCACGAAGACTTCCGTGACCGTGCGCTTGTAGTCCGCCGAGCCTCGAACGTCGTCCAGCGGCTCTGCCGCGGCGGCATAGCGCCGGGCGACCTCGCCGACGTTCGCCTGGGAGAGGCGCTCGCCGCGCAGGATCGCCTCGGCCGATGGGACGCGCAGCGGCCGATTGGCCACGCACCCGACGACGACCCGCGCCTCCCGCACGCGCCCGTCGTCCGGCTCCAGCAGCGCCGCGACGCCAACGGTCGGCCAGTCGTTCGGCGAGAGGGCGCAGTATTTCCGGTAAGCGCCCCGAAGGGCTGGCGACGGGGATGGCACGTCCACGTCCACGATCAACTCGTCCGGCTCGAGGCAGGTCTCGTAATAGTCGACCAGGAGATCGCCAACCGGGAGGCGCCGCAGGCCGCTGGGACCGCGGACACCGACAGTCGCGTCTAGCGCCATGAGCACGGGGGGGAGGTCCATGTGAATGTCCGCCTGGGCGAGATGGCCGCCGATCGTGGCCACGTTCCGCACGCGGACGTTGCCCACGAGACGTAGCGCCTCCGCGAGAACAGGGAGGCGCTGGGCGAGCTCGGCCGAGCGCTCGATGGCGCGGAGGGTGGTCGCGGCGCCGATGTGGACCCCGGCCGCGCTCGTGGCGACGCCCTGGAGCGTCGGAATGTCGACGACGCTGATGAGAGCCCGGGCCTGGAGCAGCCGCTCGCGGAGGAGGGCGATCAGCATCGCACCGCCGGCGATCCACCGCGCGTCGTCCCCGTGCTGGGCGGCGAGAGCGATCGCGTCATCGACTGTCGTTGGCAGTAGAAGGTCGAAGGGTCGCACGAATTCGCCCCCGTGAGGAGAGACGCCCGGCACATGGCCGGGGTGGGGTGGGGTCAGTATAGCGCTGTGTCCCGAGGGGGAGCCACGGGATTGGGGCGACTGGGGTGCCGCTCGTGGGTCACATCCTATGACCATAGCCGCTTGACAAGCCGGAAATGCTCTCGATAATTGCCCTAGGCACGAGCCACGGCTGTGGCCCGACGGGCGCAATCCGCTCGACGGGCTCAGGCCCGGCGGCGGGCAGTTGACAAACGGAGTGGCGTGCGGGAGGGCAGGCATGCGGCAGTGGCGCTTTCTCGCGCTCAGCTGGATGACGATTGCGCTCCTTGCGGCTGGATGCGCGGGAACCCCCGGCGCGCCGCCGCGGACCAGTGACGCGGCGTCGTCACGCGCCTCCAGCGGGCCGAAGCACATCGTCGCCGCGATGATGGGGAACCCGCCGACGCCCATCGAAAAAGCGGTCGGTGGAGGGAGCGGCGGTCGCATACCGGGGATTACGGGGCTGCAGCAGCTCGTGGACGCTGGGCTCACGATCCTCGACGACAAAGGCCACCATTTGCCCCTGGTGGCCGAGGCTGTGCCGTCGCTGGAGAATGGGCTCTGGATCGTCAGCCCCGATGGCCGCATGCAGACGACCTGGAAGATCCGGCAGGGCGCGACCTGGCACGACGGGGCCCCCTTCACGTCGGAGGACCTGGTCTTTACGTCCGTCGTCGAGCAGGACAACGACTTGCCGTTCGAGCGAAATCCGGCCTACCGGATGATCGAGAGTATCGAGGGACCGGATCCCCAGACCATCGTCGTGAAATGGAAGCAACCCTTCATCGACGCGGACCAGTTCTACATCAGCCCGCAGCTTCCGAAGCACATCCTGGAGAAGCCCTTCATCGAGAACAAGGAGAGCTTCCAGGCCCTTCCGTACTGGAACGTCGAGTTCATCGGTAACGGGCCGTACAAGGTCAGGGAATGGGCGCGCGACACGTACACGGTACTGCAGGCGAACGACGCGTGGATCGAAGGTCGGCCGAAGATCGACGAGATCGAGGTGCGCTTCCTCGCCGACGAGAACGCCTTCATGGCGAACATTCTGGCGAACCAGATCGACGTCACCATCGGGAAGAGCATCACGCTCGAGCAGACGCTCTCCGTGCGCGACCAATGGGCCAACGGCCACATCGAGATGATTCCCGAGACGACCATGAAGATCTGGCCGCAGTTCATCGGCGCCAACCCGCAAATCATCACGAACGTGCAGTTCAGGAAGGCCCTGATGGCCGCGACGAATCGGCAGGAGATGGTGGACACCATCATGGGGGGCCTCTCGTCTGTGGCGCACTCCAACCTCTTGCCGACGGACGCGGAGATCTCGGAAGTGGATTCGGCAATCGTGAAGTACCAGTTCGATCCGCGCCAGGCGACGCGGCTGATCGAGGGCCTGGGCTACACGAAGGGCAACGACGGACTCTTCCACGATCAGGCGGGCCAGCCGCTGAGCGTGCAGATCACCTCGACGGACGAGAACCAGAATACGAAGCCGATGTTCGCGGTGGCCGAATATTGGCAGCAGGCCGGCGTCGGCACGGAGACGGTCATCATTCCCATTCAGCGCCAGCGCGACCGCGAGTATCGCGCCACGTTCCCCGGCTTCGCGCTCCAGGGCGGAGCGAGCGGACTGGCCGCACTCCAGAACTCGCACGGATCGCAGGCTCGCCTGCCGGAGAACAACTACACGGGCAGCAACTACTCCCGGTACATCAATCCGGAGTTCGATGCCCTCCTCGACACGTATGCGAGCACGATTCCGCGCGTCGAGCGGCTTGAGGCCCTCAAAGCGGTCCTGCATATGATGACAGACCAACTGAGCATGATGACGCTCTACTACGCGACGTCCAGCACGATGATCAGCAATCGGATGGTGAACGCCGGCCGCGACCCCACGTGGAACGCCCCGCAGTGGGATCTCAAGTAGGGGCGCGGGCCTGAGTCTCCCCCTCCGCCGCCGCATACATCGGGCTTGGACCACGTGCCAGATCTGGTCAGCGTGCCGCCGACTTTGGCGGCTCGGATGTGAGTCGGATTCCGAGGCCGCGCACGGTGATCAGCATGCCCACCGCGGCGGGGTCTCTCTCGACCTTTCGGCGGAGGCGATGCAGCGCCACGCGCAGTGACTCGATCATACTCGGGTCCTGCGTCTCACATGCGTGTTGCAGGAGAACGAAGGTTGGAACAACGGAATCCGCGTTGAGCATCAGGCAGCGAAGGAGTCGGAACTCCGTCAGGCTGAGATTGAGCGGCGCGCCACTGCTACGGACCTCGTGGCGACGCTCGTCGAGCGTGAGCGGCCCGACCCGGATGACCGATTCGGCCTGGAGCGGAGCAGCGGCCGCCGTGCGGAGACGAGCGCGAATCCGTGCCAAGAGCTCGCGATAGCCGAACGGCTTGGTGACATAGTCATCAGCGCCGAGGTCCAGACCGAGGACCCTGTCCTCCTCAGCAGTGCGTCCGGTCAACAACAGAACGGGGACGCTGTGCGTGCGTCGAAGCTCACGGAGCAAGTCGAAGCCAGATTCGACGCCGAGGTTCAGATCGAGCACGACGAGGTCTGGCGGGGCAGTCTGGATCTCGAGCATCGCCGAGCGCAGATCGTCGGCGCTGGCCACGGAGTAGCCCGCACGACGGAGCGCGTCGCCCAGGATGTCCACCAATTCAACGTCGTCGTCGACGAGGAGAATTCTCACGCGGCGGCGTCCGCCAGCGGGAGAGTGATCCAGAAGTGAGTTCCGCGGCGGGTCTCGGTGTCGAGTCCGACGTTGCCACCATGCGCCTCGATCGTGCTCTTTACGATGGCGAGGCCGAGGCCAGCGCCGGGAAGCTGGAGGGAATTGGAGCCGCGGAAGAAACGGGTAAAGACGTTGCCCCGCTCATCAACGGGTATGCCCGGGCCACGATCCTCGACCGTGATTCGGGCGAACCCATTGGCCGTGTCGACTCGGACGCACACAGGCTCACCGGCGGGTCCGTACGTGGACGCGTTGCTGAGAAGGTTGACGAGGGCCTGGACCACGTACCGATTGTGGGCGCGAACGACGAGCCGCTCGTCGGCGACGTCGAAGTCGAGCCTTTGGTCGCGGCCCTCGAGGAGCGGGGCGACGGCATCCGCCGCTTCCGCGAGGATGGGCATCAGGAGGGTGGGGCGCGGTTTGATGACGAGCCGGCCCGACTGGATGTTCTCGGCGCTCAGCAAGTTGTCCATGAGCGTGTGGAGCCGGGTAGCCGTGCGTCGGCCAGCGCCTACCAGGTTCGCATATTCGCGAGCGCTCAGTTCGCCGGACTGTGTCGCCAGGATTTCGAGCACGTTCTCGACCACTGCGAGGGGCGCGCGAATTTCGTGGGCGACGAGCGCCATGTACTGCTCGCGCTGTCGGTTTGCGGTGTCCATCGCGGCAGAGGCGAGGCGCACGTCGATCGTGCCGCCAGCCAGCCGGACGTGTGCCTGCATGAGGTCAATCTCCCACGGCTCGTATCGATGCGCGTCGTCGTGGACGAGCAGGAGGACGTAAACGCGGTCGGTGGTGATGCGCCCTGCCACGAGAGTCAGGACCTGCGCACCGCATTCCAGCAACTCGGATGGCACCGTGGATGGTCGGTCGATGCTCGGAGCGATTTGGACGCTGGCGCCGCGCCGCAGGTCGGCCAGTGTCTCGCCTGAGAGGATCGCGGCGACGTGCCAATCCTGCAGAGGGCAGCGCCCGCGGTGGATGGCCAGCACGTCTACGGCCGCCGCCGCGCCGATGCTGCAAAGGGCGACGGCCTCGGCGCGATAGCGGTGGGCGGCCATTTGCGCGATGATTTCGGCGATTCGGCTTGGGTCCTGCTCGCCGGCGAGGCGAGCCGCGACGGCGGCCAGCTCCTCGGACCCGGCGATCCGCCCCGCCAGCTCGAGGCCGACGGCGTGGAGGCGCGCCGAGATCTCGCGCTGCTCCTCCAGGCTCTTCTGGAGCGCCTCGCCGCGCTGGCGCGCGATCCGCGCATTGAAGGCCATGCTCTGGGTGGCGATGGCGGTGACGTTGAGGCCGAGATAGTTGAGGAGCAGGTCCGCTAGGGGCACTGCCGTGCGGGCGCCGAGCGCGTGCGCGAACGTGGCATAGGCGAAGGAGACGTAGAGGAGGTGCGCGACGGCCACCGAGGCGCGCTGGGACCGGCGGACCGAGACGGCCACGGCTCCGGTGTAATAGAGCCCAAGCATGACGCCCTGTTGGCGCGGGGCGAGCGTGTACGCTGCGCCGAAGCTGATCGCCGCAATGATCGGGAGGAGGAGCGAAGGTTTGCGCCAAATCAGCTCCGAGGTGAGCGCGACCGCACCAATGAGGCTGAACGCGCCAGCGAGCATGCCCTCCGACAGGAGCCATTCGCCGTAAATCAGAAGCGCGGCGGACACCACGAGCTCCATCACGGTATGGGACTGGGCGAACCGCTGGAGGGTCTGGTGAATTCGTGCGATCATGGGCGCGGCTCCGGCCGAGCTTCTGCGTGCTATTGACGCAGCTCTCCACGAATTTGCCCTGCAATGCTGCGAAAAGCGTCGGAAAGATTGATGCTGGTGTCACCCTTCAGTAACGGGTAGTAGTGGTCGCAGCCAATTTTTGATGACGAGATGTGGATCAGCTCCCAGTCCACGGACATGGCGGACGCGGGGACTGTCGTCTCAAGGCCCTCGGCCGAAGTTCGGTTGGCGCAGTGGTGGGGCGTACCGGTGAGGCCGCTCGCGCCCGCTTTGAAGATCCCCACGGTGAAGATCTCCACATCGTCGCACGGGGGATTCGTGGTCTGGAGGCATGGCGACTCCTGCACGCCGTTGGCCCCCTTTTTTAAGCGGATGGCGTCCTGGATTGAGTTGAAGTCGGCGGGCCCGCAGTGCGTGATCAAGGCGTCGCACGTCTGGGTGTTTGGCGGTGCTCCCGGGTAGGTAAGGTTGTTCTGGCCGTCAGTCATCAGGATGAAGAACTTCTTCGCCTCGGGTCGGCCTCCGTTCGCGAAGATGTTCCAATCAGGAGTCCCTTCTTTGAACACAATGTCCACCGCTGCCCGGTGGTAGGTGCCGGAGCCGCCTACCGCGTCGAGGTAGCACATATAGGTGCCAGGTGGCTGGGCGGGCATGGTGAAACTTGGCTGGGGAGGCAGGGTCGGGCACGGCGGCACGGGCGCAGGGGTGGCCGCGGCCATCACGAGCTGGTTCCGATCGGCCGTGAGGGGGATGAGGACGTGCGAGTCTAGCGCGAGGCCGGTGCATGCCACGGCGAGCGTGTGGCCGCCGGCTGCCGTGCCGCCTGCGGAAGCCCAGGTGACGTTGACGACATCGTAGTTTGTGACGGGTACGTGGTGCTCGGTGGGTACGTCGCCAGTGCCCAGCTCGCCGTGGGCGTTGCTCCCCCAGACCCAAAGCTGCTTGAAGTTGTCGACCGCGACGCTGTGAGAATAGCCGGCATAGACGCGCACGATCGCGTCTCCTGCAGGGATGACGAAGCTCACCTGGCGTGGGCTTCGGGAGCACGGGGTGGCCCCAACGGTGCACGGGGTTGCGTCCACCACGTCGTTGGTCCCGAGCTGGCCGTTGGCGTTGCTGCCCCAGGCCCAGACGGTTCCATCGCTGAGGACCGCGAGGCTGTGGTTGGCGCCGGCAGCAATGTGGATAACGTTCGCCGGAAAGTCGATCGCGGCGGGTGTAGGCACGTCGTTGTTATCCGTGCCGTTTCCGACCTGGCCGAAGGTGTTGTCGCCCCACGACCAGATTCGGCTGAGGTTGTTGCTCATGACGACCATGCTATGGTCTCTCCCGGCTGCGAGGAGGGGCAGGCCATCTGCGCCGGGCTGCGGATTCGTACTCCCGGGGAGCCCGGTGACGGCGGCGGGGGTGGTATGAGCGGATCCGTCCGTCGTGCCGAGGCCGAGCTGGCCGTGGGTGTTATCGCCCCACGCGTAGACACGCGTCGCGCCGGCTCCCGTGGAGGCAAGGCTGTGCGCCCGGCCCGCGGCGATGCCCGTGACGCTCACGCTGCTCAGCGGGGCCCCTGGGGTGGTCGGGGTGCCGTCGTCCGACGTGCCGTTCCGGCCGAGCTGGCCCCGGTCGTTCCTTCCCCACGTTTTGAGGTTCCCCGTTCCCGTCCCAAAGCGTGCCAGGTTGTGGTCTCCGCCCGCTGCGATTTGGCTCACGGTCGTGCTGGGGGAGATGGTCTGCTGGTTGTTGAAGAATGCTGTTGCCGACCCGTTCACCTGGTGATGGTCGTTGAGTCCCCAGGCCCTCAGTTTGGGGGTGCCGGACGCAACGGCTGACAGGCTGTGGTTGCCGCCGGCGGATACTTTGACCGAGTTGGCTGGGTCCGATGTGACGGGCACCCAGCGGTCCGTCGTGCTTGAGTCGCCGATCTGACCGCTGGCGTTGTAGCCAAATGCCACCACGCCGGAAGAGGTTGCGCAATCTTCGCCCTGGAAGGCCGCGAGGGCGATCTTGTTGGTGATGGGGTTGCTGACGTTTAAGTTGAGGGCATCAACGAACGCAGCGACGGCAGCTCGCAGCTCTGGTAACGTACCCGGGTCTTCCGTCTGCATGCTTTGCGTAAGGTCCACGACGATCGCAATATCGTTGTCGCCGCGACCCGGTGCACCCACCGCGGATCGCTTGAGGGGAATGTTGTTGATGCCGACGATCCGCCAAAAGAGGGTGGGCTTGTTGCGCGTGACCTCGACCTTCATCGTGTCGAGCTGGCCGGTGTTGGGGTCGGTCGTTTCGGCATAGTGGATTACGTCGCCCTTGGCCGTGGAATACCCCTGGTTGTTGAGAAACGCCGTTGCCGTCGCCTCGCCAGATATGGCGCCGGGCGTTGGCGCGTAGAGCATCCCTCGCGCGCCCGCGAGCGCAGCCGTATCGATGGCGTTTTGGATGCTTTGCTCCTCGACGAGAATCGATCCGTAGTCGATGCCCGATCCCACGGCGAGGATGAGCATGAACACGGCGACGGTGAGGAGCACCATCATCTGCCCAGGGTGTCGGCGCCGTGCACGGAATCCCCAGGGGTTTTTCATCAGCCTCTCCTTCGCGTGCGCGGTGCCCGCGAACGCTCAGCCATTCGGAATCGCCGGCTCCGCCAGCATGTACATCGTGTAACTTGGCAAGCTCGTCGGGATCCCAACTTGAAACCGACCGGGGATGCCGAACACGTGCGGGAGGAAGATGTTCGGGCCTGCGTCGTAGGAGACCGTCACGCTGATCACGTCGTTGCGCGCCGCAACGCGGATCGGCTGATTGGCTGCATCGACGCATCCTAGGATGGGGTCCACGGTCATGCATGGAGGGCAAATCTGGATGCCCTTTAGGCCAGGGTTCGGTATCCCGCTGGATGGGCACGTCGCCTTGGGCATCTGGGCAGCGGTCAGGTTCGATGGGATGCGAGCAACAATCTGGGCGATATTCGTGTCATCGGTGTTGTGTGGGTGCACGGCGACCCACCGCGCGGCGTCACGGGTGATGTTCAAGACACTCAGATACGTAAGAAAGAGGATTATGAGTTGGAGGAGCGCAAGGCCAAAAAACACGATAATGGGCAGCATCAGGGCGAACTCGACCAGTGCCTGGCCCCTTGACCTGACCCTCATTCCATCACCATCGAAGCGCTATAGGTGCGCGGGCCGGTGGGGATTCCGACGTGGAAGCTGCCGATGTTCGCGCCCGCGGGAAAGAAAATCACGCCCGATGCCTGGATGTCGTACGTGGCGGTGACCGTGATGGCGCCGCTTGGGGCACGCCCTGCGCACTTGGGAGGTATCGAGCTGTCCAGTGACGGGCAGGATGGATCGATTGAGAGCTGGATCAACGACGGCCGGAGGGTGAGCGGGTTGCCGGAAGCATTGGCGACCGGTGTGCCCTGTGGGTTGACGAAGTTTTCCCCTCGCGCGTGATGGAGCGCGTTCGCGTCGACAGTGTCGCCCCAGTTCACGGCGAGCCACCGGGTCGTTTCGCGGGTCACGCGCATGAGGCTATATTGCTGTAGCGCGATTACGCCCATCTGGACTACCGGTAGGAGCGTGAGCAGAAAGACCGTAATGACCAGGGCGAATTCGACGATCGCTTGACCGTTCGGTCGAACCCGCACCGCTAACCGGGACAAGACTGCTTGTGTCAACGGATCTCCGAATGGAAGGGATTTCCGCGCGGAAGATAGTCATATCCGCCATTACCATGCTATTGTTTGCGCCTTACAGTTGCGTACATAAAGAACATTAGCTGTTACACTTCGTTTCACTGCCATCTTGGTGTTAAAGCCGACGACTTCATGAAGAACCCACGAAAAAACGGATGTAGTCAGCATAGAAGCGACAGAAGAGGGCAGCGCTAACGTGGCCAGATACCGAGAGGATTCGACGCGGACCGCGATTGCACCCGTCTCGATGGCATGAATCAGGCAGATTGGTTAGTCTGCCGCATCGGCGCCACTCGTTGAATTGTTCGTCTCTTCCATCACGGTGATGTGCGCCTTGTTTATCGAGACGAACGAGGTCCACATCGTCGATCCGTTGGGCTCGACAACGACAGCGTCGGTCACGGCGATGAACTGCTCGGTGTCGCGCTCGAGGAGGTCGAGCACACGTGTCCCCGGCACGAGATAGACGCTGCCGCGAATCTCCAGCCCGCTGTCGGTGCGAATCAGGGCGGGGTGAGGGACGCGGCGCGTGCGATCGAAGGACTGGGTCCCGATGCCGCGGTGGCTGAGGCTCATGTGGTCCAGGCTTGCCAGCGCGCGGTCAAGGTGGCGTGAGCGAATGCAGCGACGCGAATGAGGGCACTGACCGCGACAAATGAGATGCAGAAGACCAGGACGGTCGGAAAAACACAGATGAGCGCAACGGCAGCGAGTGGGAAGTCGGCATCCGCTGGCGCATTGAGCTCGGACACACTACTGATGCCCTCCGCGAGAGCGAGCGCGCTCATCGCCGCCGCGGCGCACGCGGAGATCGGTGTGGGATGGCGAAGCGCGAACGCGCGCCAGCCCCCGCCGAACCGTGCAAAAGCCAGAATTCCGGTGACCAGGAAGACAGTCGCCATCGGCGACAGATCGGATGACCACGCCCAAATTCGTGCGACCACTTGGGACTCGGTCATGCACATGGCGAGCGCAAACGCAGCGGCTGCGAACGCCGCGACCCGCGGATGATGTCGCCGCCACGTCAGAATGCGTCTCAGCGCTGTTGCCGCGATGCGAAACATGCGCAAACGGTATCGCGGGGGAGGGTGACACGTCCGTAAAGAACGGTTTACACGTGCGTACGTTTCGCGCTTTTGACGTTACAGTTGTGGGCCGGTGCGCCGCGGATGCCTACGAACGGGGGACGAAGCGGAGAACAGTCCATGCGCCGACAAATCCCACGGTAGCGGCGAGGAGCGCCGTGAGCGCGAGGGACGCTGCGGCGTTAATGGGATCCACCCCGTCAACGGACGTCTGACTGCCCGCGACGATCAATCCCGCGAGAGCCGAGCCTGCGAGGAGCGCGAGGTAGCCCGCGACCGCCGACGCGAGAACGGCCGGGTGACGTGTGGCCATAGACCGCCAGATGAGCCGAAGGCGAATGTACGCGACGGCGAACACGGCCATGTGTGCTGCCACGACGGGGGACGGGTCCGCCGGCCAATGCCAGAGCGCTGCCGCCGCGCGAGAGGTGATGGTCGACACGGCGATCGCGTAGGAGGCGCAGACAGCGGATGCTTGCCACCGGTGACGAAGCTCCCGCTCGGAAAGGCGATGGGTCCAGCTATTGGGGACGGCGAGCACGGGGGCGTCTCCTTCAGCGTGGCGTTCGTGCTGCTGGCGCGTCTGTCGGCCAGTGATTGGGAGCACGGGGCGGGCGGGTTTGGTGCGGGCCATTCACGCGGCGCAGTCCGATTCCGCCGAGACCAGGGCGAGGTTGGAGACGCCCAATGAAACCGGGAAGACCATCACCACCTCCATGGTGTCGCCGGGCATGATCACCTCGTAGGGGTGCTGTACGCCGTAGTCGCGGGCGACGGTCAATAGGAGTTGTCGGTCTTGAGACATCGGATAGTGGCGCCCGAGATCGTCGACGAGGTCGATCGTCTCCGCCGGCAGTGCCACGATATGGGCCTGATTGGTGACGTCCATGACGATTACCACCCACATGGACCCGGCCGGGGCTCCTCGGTCCACCACGGTCGCGAGCCACTCGGCCGATGCCACGCTCATGTGAAAACGGTTCTGGTCTCGACACGCATCCACCGTTTGATTCACGAGCGTCGAGCTTGGTGATCGCGTTTCGCCACTCCCAACAGGTTGACCACGGGCAGTGTCGGAAGCGCCTGCGATTGCGACGCAGAGAATCGCAGCCAGTGCGCGCGCGCAAGGCCTCTGCGGATAGGGAACGTTCCCCTGTCGCAGGGATTGAATGGGCTTTGGCAATCAGCTACTCAAGCGCACGATCAGCGGCCCGTTATCGCCGGGGTGAAACTCTGTGCCGGTCCCGCCCGACACAATGGCCGTCCCAACTAGATGCGCCTTCGTGCAGTTGGCGGCGGTGCATCCGGAAGGAGGTGATCCACCTGGCAAGAGCTGGAAAACCCCCCACGTAACGACGCACACATTGCGGGTCGGTGGCGCGCCATCGCGGGTGCAGTCATTGCCATGCGTTGGGTCGTTCGCATTCACCATAATCGGCAGAACGGTGAAACAGTTTCCTGCCTGCACCTCGGCGGAGTCGTGGCAGTTAGGCAATCCGGCAATCGTGGCACGGATGGGACCGGCGTGGTCTCCAGGCTGGTACTGCATCCAGCACGGGACCTCTGGATCGCAGTCCAAGTCGCCGTCGTCGCCTTTGAATGACGATCCCGCCCATCCGCAGCCACCATCGCTCTGGCCAACTTTGCTTCCGTGGACAACGAAAATGGGTGCCGTTGGCGTCGGCGCTGGTGGCGTCGCCGTGAGGTTAAAGATGACCTCAGGGCGAATCGACGGTGGGGTGTGAGAATAGTCCAGGAGCCCGCCGGGAAAGAACGTCAAGTCCTGCATCAGGCCGTCCGCGCAAACCACGATCGGCGGATTGGTGCCTCCGGTCAGCACTTGGAGATTGGCCGTCGCCTGCGCATTGACGGTGAGGGTCGAAAAGCCGGGGACGAGCTTGACGAAGAACGTCGGAAACGTCTTGGTGACCATGACTTTGACACCGGTCGCCGATGCCTGTGATACAGCCGCCCCGGCGTTGTCGATGAAGCTCCACGACGTTGAAACGACGGTGGATCCGCTCGACGCGCCGGCGTTCGCCGTGGCGTTGGACGTGATATCGGTGTTGAAGTTGGGCGATGCGGGCGGGGTGCCCAACGATCGCGCCAGATCCGCCAGACCCGCCAGCGCTCCTGCGTCAGCGCCATTCTGCGCCGCCCGCCGCTGGGCCAGCATGTTTCCGCCGTCGATGGCAAGGCCGACCGCGGCCATGATGGGGATGAGCGAGAGAGCTGCCAGCACGAGAACCTGCGCGCGCCTCCGGGGTGGGCTCGGCGGTTTCCTCTGCGCACCTCTCCCGCTCGGTCCGATCCTTCCTACGCGGATAGCCGGTTGCATCATTCGACGACCATCTCGGCGGAGCTGGTCAGTGTCAGGGTGCCCGGTAGCTTGATGAAGGCGACCGGCGCGTACGGGTAGCTCACCGTCACCTTGATGAGGTCACCGGCGGCGCGTGGCGTGGCGGTGGAAAAGGCGACAGGCGTCTGGTTGGCGACCGGCGTCGCGGAGTCCACCGAATAATTGGAGATCTGCACGACGGCGGTGGCCCCTGGGGCGATGATGACCTCCCGCACGCGGGCGGTGACCGTCGCGTCGTTCCTACCGGCGATGGCCCCGGTTCGCGCTCCCTCGCGCGCGGCGTTGGCGACGCTCGAGTACTCGAACATCAAGCGTCCCAGCTCGAATACGCCGTAGAGCAGCACGAAGAACGCGCTCCCGACGATGGCAAACTCCACCATGGCCTGGGCTAACGTCAATCGCGTCATAGCATCTGCATGGTGGCTGAGCGGGTGAAGTGCTCCGTGCTCCCCAACACGGCCTTGACCATCGGTGTGAAGAAATTGACGTCGTAGGTCACCGAAACGGTGACTTGCTGCTGAGAAGCCGGCGTGGTTGGAGAAATGGTGATATTTCCGTCGGGGATCGAGAGCCCTGGAGCCGCCCGCTTCACTGTGGCTTTCACACTCGGCGTGAAGCTGGCTGAACTCGAATCGGCGGTGATGGCGTAGCGAGCGCCCTCGCGGGCCGCGTTGCGGACGGTCACGTCGTAGTAGAAGAAGCGGCCGATATCTACCGTCGCGGACAGGACGAGCACGAGCGGGATCCCGATGAACGCGAACTCCACGAGCGATTGGCCGCCCTTGCGTCCAATCGTTCGGCAGCCGCCGCGCAGGGCAGCGTCGAGTCGGCGAATTGTCATCGAATGACACCCGTCCACCACGGTTCTCCCGGCGAGGATCCCTCGCGACCTGTGCCCGGTGCACCCGCGCCCTTCGCCGGGTGCAGCGTGGTTCTTCCTAAACGACAGGTTACGGGCGTATGACCGAACCGTTGCCAGCTCTTTACAGTCCCGTACATCTCGGGATCGCGGCGTTACATTTCGATGACAGAGCCGTATTGATTCGCGGAAGCAGCGTTCATGACGAGAAATCGGTCGGGATCACTGACAGGCGCCGCATCTTGGGCTCCGTGGCCGGTCGTCGATTGGTCCGGCGCGGCAGGCGCGCGGGCAACCGTGCACAGCCCCGGGCTACGCCTCCTCGGCGGATGGGTCGGCGCTGAGGCGAATCCCCACACCGGTGACCGTGAGGAGGAGCTTCGGGTTCGCCGGGTCGTCCTCGATCTTTCGCCGAAGCCGGTGGAGGGTCACGCGGAGGACGTCGGCCGCGCCCGGGTCCGTCTCGCCCCAGATCTGTTGCAGCAAGGTCCGCGTTGGCACCACGGCGTCCGCGTTGAGCATGAGGTACCGGAGGAGGCGGAACTCTGTGACCGTGATGTCCAAGGGGCGGCCGTCCTTGCGCACCTCGTGGCGACGCGCATCGAGCACGAGGGGCCCAACCTCCAGCACTTCCGCTGCCGGCGCTGGCTCCGGCGTCGTGAGGCCGCGCGTGCGCAGGCGCGACCGGATACGCGCCAGCAGCTCGCGATAGCCGAAGGGCTTGGTGAGATAGTCGTCCGCGCCGAGATCGAGCCCGAGCACCTTGTCATCCTCGGACGTCCGAGCGGTGAGCAGCACGACCGGCAGGTCGGACGTCCGTCGCAGCTCCTTCAGGATGTCAAAGCCGGACGTTCCGCTCAGGTTCACGTCGAGCACGACGAGGTCCGGGGGATTCTCGCGAATCTGCCTGTACGTCGACGCCGCGTCCACCGCCTGGCTGACCGAGTAGCCGGCCCGGCGCAGGGCGCCATCCAAGATGTCGAGCAGATCCCGATCGTCGTCGACGAGGAGAATGCGCATCAGCCGGCGTCACTGACCGGCAGGGTGAACCAGAAGCGGCTCCCAACGCCGAGCTGAGTCTCGAATCCGACCGTTCCTCCGTGCGCCTCGACCACGGCCTTCACAATGGAGAGTCCCAGCCCGACACCCGGCTGCTGACCCGAGCTGGATGCGCGATAGAAGCGCTGGTAGAGTCCCGCCCACTCTTCGGGCGGGATCCCGGGCCCCGTGTCCTCGACGCTCATGCGAATAAACCCCGTCGCGAACTGATCTGCTCGAACGCGAATCACGCCGCCGACCGGCCCATAGGTGGATGCGTTGATCAGCAGGTTGGTCAGCGCCTGAACGATATAGCGTGAGTGCGCCATGACGAACACGCGCACGCTCGGCAGCTCCGTCTCGATCCGTTGATTTCGTCCTTCCACGAGGAGGGACACGCTGTCGATCGCCTCGGCGACGATCGCCGCGAGGGCTGTCCGGCGCGGGGACACGACGAATCGGCCGGACTCGACGTTGCCCGCGCTCAGGAAGTTGTCCATCAACGTATGGAGCCGCATGCTCGTGCGCCGCGCGGTACTGACGACTTCGTCGAACTCCTTGGTGCTCAGGTCGCTGGCCTCGGTGGCCAGAATCTCGAGCGCGCCTTCGAGGACGGCGAGGGGCTCCCGAAGCTCGTGGGCCACGTAGTACACGAGCTGCTCCTTGAAGCCGCTTGCCTCCACCACGTCGTGGAACTGGGCGTGGAGTCTGAGCCGGGCCTGCTCCAGCTCGGTCGCGACTGGGGCGAGCTCGGCGTCGGCGATCTGGGGCACGGGCGTGTCCATGTCGCCCTGGCGCATTCGGCCGGCTGCTGCCGCGAGCGCCATCGCCGGCGCGGACTCTCGGGTCCGCCACACGTGCAGGATCGCCGTGCGAAGAACGGCGAAGACGATGAGAATCGGGATCGCGAGGATGATGATTCTTCGCGGCTCGCTCGCGTCGCTGACTGCACTGAGGGCCAGAGTGGCCACGGGCGTGCCGTCGATGCCAACGAGGGGTGCGAAGAGCGCCCGGACGTGGCCGCCCGGCGTCTCGCGGTCGGCATACGCCGTCTGGCTCGCCGCTGTTTCCGGGGCCCCGCCGAGCGGGTCGGCGCTTCCGATTCCCGTTCGGATCCCGCGCTGATCGGACATGGTGGAGAGGAGCAGCTCGCCTCCGACGTAGAGGCTGGCGTCGAGGCCCGTGCGCTGGCGAATGGCGTCCAGACCCGGGGCGTCCAGGTGCGAGACGAGCGCGAGCACGGCGACGAGGTTACCGCCCTCCCGTTCGACCTTGGGCACGAACGCGACAATCGCGGGGAACCGACCGGAGCAGAGAACCAGACCAGCCGTCTCGTGGCCGGCGGCGAGGGAAGTGAAGCCTGGCAGCTCGCGCATATGCTGCTGATCGGTGCAGCGATGGTCGGCGGAGCGTTGGGCCAGCACCGCCCCGGAGGGGTCAGAGACGACGATGTTGTCAACACGGGGAGCGACCCGCAGGGCGCCAAGTTCGCGCGCCAGCGCGAGCGGATCGGCCGAGATCAGCGCCGCGTCGAGGCTGGCATCGTCGGCGAGGAGGTATCCGAGCGCGACCAGCTCCCCGCGCGTCTCGTCGATCTCCGCTTGAAGGAGACTCGCTTCGCCGGCGAGCCGCGCGTCGATCTCTTGCTGGATGTGCTGCTGGAACACCCAGGTCGTTGGGAAGAGAATGACGGTCACCACTGCGCCGATCTCAATGATATGGAGCGCAAACGATCGCGCGATGGCCCAGCGTCGGCGCCAGAGGATTGCGAGTTGGCCGATGTTCAGCAGAGGCTGGCGCACGATAGGCGATTCCTCGGAGCGAGCGCGGGCCAGGGGCACCCGTTGCGTCCCCGCAGCCATACGCTACGCTTCCAGCACGCCGCGCAGCATTCCAGATCGCCGCGCGCTTCCTTGCTGCGTCCAGCGAACAGCTCCCGGCCAGTAGCCGGCCGCGCGCACAGTGCGGCGGAAAGGCCCGGATTCGACTCCGCGGTGTCTACACGGGCGCGTACGGCCAAACAGGGCAGAAGGGCGATCTACGCCAAGAACGTGTGTGGTCGAAACGCTCGACAACTCGGCCGAAGATATACGAGCCCGGCATGACGCGGCCGTTGAAATGTGATTACAGACCCGAACATTGACGGAATTGTGCATTACAGAATCGTTACGTTGCATCCATCTTGGCCGGGGCACGGTGATCGTGATTCGCGCGTGGTCCTGACGCGCGCCCAACCCGGCCCCGGACTCTACGGTTTGAGGGCGACAACGCGCCGCCGTCCGTCCGCCCGATCGAGGGTGGAATGGTGGCGACCGTGCAGCTCACGACCGGCAGCCTCGAGCGCTTCCGCCTGCCGAAAGAGGTCGAGCACGACTGGAGGGACCGGCATGTGGCGAAAAAGCCCGTCGCCCGAGGATGCGGCTGGCCTTCCCCAATGGGCGTTCCCATGCTTCTTGCGCTCCTGGGGCAACTCCACGAACCTGGCCGCCTCCGCGTCCCGGTACACTTCCATCGGCTCCTCGCCGCGCGCGACCCGATCGATCTGCTCGTCCAGAAGCTGTCGGTACATGATGATGCCGGTATCCGACGCGCCGAGCTTCTCGTGCTGGCGCTCCGCGATGGCGCCCTGGGTGACCCAGGCCATCATGTCCTGACCGAGGGTGAAGTCGACCAGCGCGTCGCCACTCTCGTCCTGCCACGGGATCTGGTGCACGCTGACACGCTCCTGCACGTCCCGCGGGACTGGGATGCCGGGTCGGTAGCACTTGTAGAGCACGTGAAGCGTGTGGGTGTCGTCCATCGGAACCCGTATCTGGAAGGATGAGGCGGCGACTGCGCCGGTCTTCAGCGTGTACGGGAAGACAACGGGGTGGCCGACACGCCAATCGTCGTCTTCCTCGCTTCCACCCGCCTCGATTCGTCGCTTGATCATTCCATGATCGAAGCGGTCGAAGCCGATGCGTGTGTGCCCACGCAGCGTGCGCGGCCGGAAGGGCTCACCGCGCTCGGCGGCACGGCGCTCGTTGACGAAATTGGTGTAGTAGCCGTGGAGCCATTCGACGTGGGTTGCATCGAGGGAGTTCTCCATAGCCTGGACCCAATTACACGGAAGCACCGTGAAGCCGATCTGCCGGATGGCGTCGTCGCACACGAACAGGTCGTAGCCCGGCAGGAAGGGCGCGGGTGTGGGACCCAGATAGGCGAACACGAGGCCGCCCAGGACCTCGACGGGATACGAGACTGCGCGAACGCGATCCTTGAACGTGCTGTCGGATGGCTCGGCGGGCTGGTCGAGGCACTGCCCATCCCGGGCGAAAGCCCAACCGTGGTAGGGACAGCGGATCCCGTTCGCTTCAGGGATCCCGTAATAGAGGGAGATCCGGCGGTGGGGACACGGCTCGGCGATCAGTCCGAAGGCGCCCGAGCGATCTCGGTAGAGAACGAGGTCTTCGCCGAGCAGGCGAACGCGCTTCGTCGGGCGCGCGTCAAACTCGGCCACGCCGGCAATCGGGTGCCAGTAGCGGCGCAGGAGGTCACCGCCCGGCGTCCCTGGCCCCACGCGCGTCAGCTTCTCATTCAGCTCGCTCGACAGCATTGCTCATACCCCCGCCGTGGCGCTTTTCGTGCACATAGTAGCCGAAGTTGTGCCTGGAAGCCGGCGTGGCGAGCGCCCGTGTGCGGCGGGCGCGAGGCGCTCATTCGGGCGCTGGGCACTGATGGGCCAGGGTGATGGTGCGGCCCTCCCGCGACGACTGGAGAATGCCGAGGATGACTTCGAGGGTCGCCAGACCCCAGCGTCCGTCTGGGAAGACCGATGTCCCGCCGGCGATGGCCTGGGCCATCGCGCGCAGGTCCCCGGCGCGGTCTCGGTACGGGGGGCAGATGATCTCCTCGCATCCGTCGTCCGTGTACACGTAGATGCCGTCTGGCGACTGGCGTAGGTCACCGTACTCACAGCTGACGACGGTGAGACCGAAGATCGGCTGCCTCCGCTCGCGGTCAGGGCGGGGCCGCTCCAGCCGCGGTTTCGTGTAGAAGGTGGCTGGATCTGCGGGGGCGGTCTGCCGGACCTGCCGTCGGTAGCCGGCCGACGAGGCGAACCCACTTTCGCCGACTCCCCACGTCAGGTCGGTGATGTTGAAGTAGCCATAGCCATTGAAGACGAGGGTCGCCGGCGCGCCATTCTCGAACTCGAGAAGCGCCGTGTAGTCCCCCTCCGTCTGGAAGCTCGAGTGCCATCGTCCCGCATACGCTCGAACACTGCGCACCATTCCGCCGCCGATGCGCCGAACGATCTCGATTTGATGCGGCCCCTGGCGGAAGACGACGCCGCCGCCCATCGACGTATCCAGCTCGGCCGGCAGTCGTGGACTCCGCAGCCAGCCCTTGTAGCTCCACGCATGAATCCCGATGAGGCGGCCGAGGCGCCCGCTGGCGACGATCTCCCGCATCTTCACGACGGGCGCGTCGCTGGCGTGGGAGTGGAGGAGGAGGCGGATCCGGCTGCGCTCGGCGGCCTCCACCATCGCCTCGGCCTGATCGAGGGTGATCGCCATTGGCTTTTCCAGGATAACGTGCACGCCGTTTTCGGCGGCGCAGATCGTGTGCTCAGCGTGAAATGGGTTTGGCGTGGCGATCCAGACGGCGTCGACGGCCCCGCTCCGGCACATGGCCTCGACGCTTTCAAACGCACGCACGGACGGGAAGTCGTGGCGAAAGGCCTCGCGCGCCTCGGCGCGCACGTCTGCGACGGCCGTGAGCTCCACGGTCTCCTCGCGCGCGAAGTAGGGCGCGATCTGCCGGCCTTCATTGCCGAGGCCCGCCAGCCCCAATCGTATTCTGGTTGCCACGTGCGTCTCCCCTCAGGTGAGATCCAGAGTCTCTGGCGCGAAGAGCTCGTCCGTTGCGACGCGGCGCTCACACAGCCCCTGCTCGTAGACGTAGAGGGTGAGGGCCTCAATGCTGCTGCGGTTCGCCGCGACGCCGTAGGGCCACGGATCGTTCCCGAAGATCTCGCGCTCCTCGTCGAGGTACGCCTGGAGCCAGGTAAGCGTGGTCCGCGGGGCGCCGGTCTGGCGCAGCCATTCATAACACCGCGCCTTCGATTGGCTGAAGGCGCGGTACAGGCTCGCCGCGATCCATCGATGCTCCTCGTAGATGGACCGCCTCAGCGCCACGACGTGCATGATGGGTACGATGCCCGTGCGGCGATAGTAGTCGGCCTCGACTCGATGGTAGTCGGGGAACAGCCGTCGAACGCGAGAAGCGCCCTGCAGGAATACGCGCGGGATCGAGGCGCACACCACCGCGTCCAGCGCGCCCCGCTCGAGCATGTCGCCGAGAATCGATCCGTCAGGTGTCTGCTCGATCTTCACGTTGCTGGGCAGGCGTGGCGCGAGGGGGAGGATCTTCGCGGGGGTATCGAGTCCGCCGATGAGCCAGTGGATCTGTTCGGGCGCCACGCCGTAGTCGTGCTGCAACAGGCCACGAATCCAGACGGCCGCGGTGATGGTGTAGTCGGGTACGCCGACCCGTTTCCCGATCAGGTCCTGAGGAGCTTCGATTCCGCTATCCGTGTTGACGTAGATAAAGCTATGGCGAAACAAGCGCGACGTGAAGACCGGGATGCCGATCAAGTCGCGGCTTCCACGCCCGATGGCGTTGGTGAGGCTGGAGAATGACATCTCCGCGACGTCGAACTCCCCGTGGAGAACGCGAACGAACAGTTCGTGGGGCACGTTCACGGGTTCCCAGGCGATCTCGAATCCGTCCGTGGGCACTGAGCCATCGAAGAGCGCCCGCGTACGATCGTAGTCGCCGCACCCGACGCTGAGCCGGAGGGTTGGCATCGGCGTTCCCTCGCATAGTGGCCGTATTTCGACGCGATTGTACGCGGTTCCGCGAGGGACGGGTTGAGCCGGTTGGCTGGGCGTGCCATGATTGCAGCAGCCCGCCCGTCGCGGAGACGCGGCCGCGCCCGGCGATGCATGAACCGAACGAGGAGTGAGGAAACACCGATGGAGATCGAAACGGAGCCGCGAATAACCGGACCCACGACGAGCTGGGCCGGAGCCGTCGCCCAGTTTACTCGGGGGTTCGCATACGATCGGTGGCTCGACACGGTCGGGCTCCCCGTCCATCGAGGGTTCTTTGTGGAGGACCTTCGGACCGTGCCCGTTGCTCCGTGGGAGGAGCGCGAATGTGGCGCGGCCTTCATCCAGCTCTCCGGGCAGGAGGGCGTGAGCGAGGCGCGGGTTTGCGAGGTGCCTCCGGGCGCGACCCTGCCTCCATTGAAAATGGGCGTGGACGAGGCCGTGTACGTCGCCGCCGGCGTCGGGCTGGCGACGGTCTGGGCCGATGAGGGTGGGCCGAAAACGACGTTTGAGTGGCAGCCGCGCAGCCTCTTCTTCATCCCGCGCAATTACACGTGCCAGCTTTCGAACGCGCGCGGTCATCAACCGGCGCGCCTGCTGCATTACAACTATCTGCCCCTCGCGATGTCGATGATCCAGGAAGTGGACCACTTCATCAACAACCCGCACGGCAGGGCGCCGGCCAGCCCCACCGACGGAGAGATGTACGCCGAGGCGCGCGCGGTTGAGCTGAAGAACGCCGCGGACACCCGCCGAAAGTTCTGGTACGGCAATTTCTTTCCGGACATGCAGGCGTGGGACAAGCTCGAGTCGTTGCGATCACGGGGCGCGGGCGGGCAGTCCGTGCTCATGGGGTTCCCCCATTCCGAGATGAGCGCCCACATGTCGGTGTTTCCGTCCCGAACCTACAAGAAGGCGCACCGGCACGGACCCGGACGCGTCATCGTGATTCCCGGCGGCGAGGGCTTTTCGGTCATGTGGGTCGAGGGCGAAGAGCAAGTGCTCGTGCCCTGGCACGAGGCCAGCATGTTCGTGCCGCCGGACCGTTGGTTCCATCAGCATTTCAATGTCGGGGCGGAGCCCGCCCGATACCTGGCGCTGCACCCCATGCGCCAGTTCATTGGCCACGGCGAGCAGGTCGAAGACCTGGCGCGCGATCAGATCGAGTACACGGCCGAGGCGCCGTGGATCCGCCAGCATTTCGAAGAGGAGCTGGCGAAGCGCGGAATCACGTCACTGATGCCGCCGGACGTGTACGTTGATCCCGAATATGAATGGAAGGCCCCCGGCGGCGGTGACTGACTCGTCGCCGCGCGTTTAAGCCTTCGGGAGGAAGCCGGGAGTGAAAAGCGCGTGGACGGGGAAGATCTCGACCCTGGGTTGCGTCTCGATTCCCACCTGCTTCACGCCTTGTGCGAGACGCGTGTCGACGAAGCGCTGGAAGTCCTCCGCACTGTCCCACACGTCCACGACGCGCAGGCCTGTGTCGCCGAATGCGGAGACGTGAAACCGGGCTCCAACGGGGACGTTGCCCTCCCAGTTGACGAGAGAGCGCGCCGCTTCGTATTGCTCTTTCGTGACGCCGTCCCACTCCATGATCATCACTACGCTCATGTTGCTCCCCCCGTACTCCCCGTGATTGGGGATTGTGGTCGCGGGTCGAGGGCGGATGATACCAGACCTCGCGACTTCGGAGTCGCCTTCTGGAGCGGCGTCCGGACCACGAGGTTAATAGAGCAGGTCCAGAGCGCGGCTCCGGGTTGGGCCGAGACGGATGACGGCGAAATCGGCGTCGTAGGACCACGCGCGAAAGGCGCGAACGCGCTCCATCGCGGCGAAGCACAGGCGATCGGTGAGGGCGAAGTCCTGGTCAGGCCAGTCCTGTCCGAGCTGCCACGCTCGGGCGTAGTCCTCGCGGGCGACAGGCTCGACGGCCAGTCCGCCGGCCGCGAGCCCCTGGAGCAAGCGATCGGCCGCCTGACGACCGGCCGCGGCGCGGAGCAGCCGCCACAGCTCCACGGCCACCGCGTCGATCGTCCATAGCGGCTCCCGCTGGTCGCGCACCTGCTGCGCCGCGCGCGCGGCCTCCGGGTGATGCCGGTCGCTACGATTCAGCAACGCGAAGAGGGCGCTCGTGTCCGCGAATGTCGCCAAGGATCTCCTCGTAGAGCATCTGGTCCTTCTGTGTCGCGACGTCCGTCGGCTCGCGGGTGCTCACGGCGCCGATGAGATCGGTCAGGTCCGTGGGAGGGCTTTCCTCGGAGATGAGGTACTGTTCCACCAGCCCGCGCACGATGGCCGCCATGGAGGAGCCCGACCGGTCGGCCGCGCGTTGCAGCGCGGCGTACTCGGCCTCGCTCAAGTAGATCTGCGTGGCACGCCTTGTCATGATAACACCGCCCAACGTTAGTGGCGATATCATACGCGATCTATGCCATCATTACAAGGCCCGGGCCTGCCCGCCCCTCAGCTTTGGTAGTCCCACTCATATGCGCGGTCCTGGTAGGCCTTCTCGGGCATCAGGCTGACCAATCCGCGCTTTCTCAGCTCGCTCTCAAAAGTCTGACGGATCCAGGGGTCCTCATCCGGGTACTCGATCTGGTCCCGGGCCCGGTCCTCGATTCGCTCGCTCTGCATCACGCCGCGTGGAGCATGAAACGCCAGGTAGCGCCCGGCCGCACCACCGACGTTGAAATGCTGGTGGAACCAGCGGTTGGGCGGGACAAACACGCTCCCCTCGTGCCACGGGATGAAGACCTTGTCTTTCCCCTCTTCCCACATTACAGAGTAGCCTTCGCCGCCCGGGATGATGATGACGACGCCGGGTCCGTGGCGATGCGCCTTCTTGTAGGTCTGGGCCGGGAACACCGACATGTGGTTCGTGATGGTCGAGCCGGGATAGCGGATCCAGACGACATGGCCGCCAGCCCCGCGGCCGCGGAATGGAACCAGGCTGTCCCATGCCTGCATATCCGGGAAGAAATTCCCCAGCCAGTAGGCCATGCCCTGGCTGAGACCGGGCGCGTTCTTGCCCTCGACCGGCATCGAAATCTTCGCTTCCGAGTAGAAGTCGGCGCCTGCCGCGGCCAGCGAATCGGAGCGGCCGTAGGGATTATCGAAGAAGAATTCCGGGTCGGGAGCCAGCGTCATGGCGATGGGGAGATGGTTGTAGTGGAGGAGTCGCGCGGGGCGATTCCCCTGGGCGTTGCTGAGCTGGTGGGTGCAGTTCCGGGGCAGCATGAACAGACTGTGCGTCTGCCACTCAAAGGTCCGCGGGGCGCCGCCGTCGGGCGGCGTCACCGTGGTGAGGCCGCGGCCATCGGCGACGTAGACGATCTCGTCGAGGGCGAACTTCAGCGGCCGGAGGGACTTCCCCGGTGGGATCTCGGTCACACGCGCTTCGGTGATGCCCTCCTGGCCCGCCAGCTTCAAGATCGCCGCGTTACACCCGCGCTCCTCCCACCAGGCCACCTCGACGGTGCGCACGTCCTCGACGTAGTACCCGGTGTGGATCGGGATCGGGAGCGTCTCCAGCCAGAGTTCGTACGGGCGCTCATAATCGACCGTGATCCGTCGCATCCGCTCGCCGGGTGAAGTCTGTGTCTGCGCCATCGTGTCCCCCTGCTCGCCATCTGCTCTGGCGAAGACGTCCCGCCACTATCGGCCGGCCGCGATCGCCTGCTGGAGATTCTTGGCGAACTCGTTCATCGTCTGCTCGGCTTTCTTTCGAATGATCGGCTGGCCGAACTCGCCGATGCGACCCATGACCTGGGCATCGGTCTCCATCAACAGCTCGGTGCTGTTGGGATTGCCGGGCGTCTGCGTGAGGGCCATGCTCATCACCGCCTTCACGGCGCCGCCCGCGCGCTTATCGGCCGCGTCGGCTCGCATGGACGCCTTCTTCGCCGCGTCGTCCTTCTCCGTGATCGACACGTCCCCCTGCAACGCCAGCTTGATGGGACCGACGGCGACCTTGATCGTTCCCCGATAGCGATCGTCGCCGAGGGGCTCGACAGAGTCAACGCCCGGGGCGCAGGTGGCCACCTTGGGCACGTCCATGAGGAACGCCCAGACCTGATCGATGGGCGCGGGAATCGTCGCCTTGTGCTCGAACTTCATCGTCTCAACCTCCCTGTCGGCCGTTACTTCGCTCGAGGAGGCCGCGCAGGGCGCGCGAGGTCCAAACGCGCGCCATCTCGCGCTTGTAGCGCGCCGAGCCTCGAACGTCGTCGATGGGGTCCACCTCCTCGCGGACCAGCTCGGCCGCGTCGTCGATTGCCTGCGGCGTGATCTGTTTGCCGCTGAGGGCGTCTTCCACCTGGTGGGCCCGGATCGGTGTGGGGCCAGCCGAGCCGAGGGCCACGCGAACGTGCTCGCACCGCCCATCGGTGCCGAGCTTCAGCGCCGCCGCGACGGAGACCGTGGCATAGTCGTCCTCGGTTCGCGGCAGGAACTTGACGTAGGTCGTGAGGACGCCGTCTGGCAGGCGCGGGAAGCGGACGGCCGTCAGCAGCTCGCCCTCCCGCACAGCCGTCTGGAAGAAGTCCTCGAAGAAGCCGTCTATGGGGATGGCACGCTCCCCGCTCTTGCTCGCGACCACGGCCTCGGCGTCGAGGGCCAACAGCATCGGGGGCGGGTCCTGCGCCGGGTCGGCGTGGACCAGATTGCCGCCGATCGTCGCCTGGTTGCGGATTCGCACCGTGGCGATCCGCGAGAAGTTCTCGGCCAGGGTGGGGCAATACGCCGACGTTTCCTTGGCGCGCTCCACCTCACGATGGGTCGTGGTGGCCCCGATCTCGAGCCCGCCGCCCGGGACGGAACGCACGCCGCGCAGCTCGCGGATGTTGCGCAAACCGACGACGTGTCCCGGCTGCACCAGCCCCTGCTGCATCATGAGCATGAGCGAGGTACCACCGGCCATGAAGTGGGCGTCATCTCCGTAGCGCCCCAGCAGGTCGAGCGCCTCCGCGGTTGAGGTCGCTGGATGGAAATCGAACTCTCGCATGTCAGGACCCCGCGATCCGGTGCGTCGGCCCCGACAAGCCCGCGGCACCCGCGGGAATGGGCACCGGGGCAGAGACCTCCGCCGCCGCCATGATGGACTCCACGATCTTGTAGTAGCCGGTGCACCGGCAGAGGTTGCCCATCATCCAGCGCTTGACCTCATCCACGGTCGGGTGCGGGTTCTCGGCCAAGAGCGCCGTCGCCGCCATGATCTGGCCCGGGGTGCAGATGCCGCACTGGAACCCGCCGTGGCGGATGAAGGCGTCCTGCAGGGGGGTTAGCGGTCCGCCTTCCGGCGACAGGCCCTCGATGGTCGTCACCGTCGCGCCGTCGACGTACGTGGCCGGCAAGAGGCACGCCGACATCGTATTGCCGTCGACGATCACCGTGCAGGCGCCGCACACGCCGACGCTGCAGCCCTCCTTCGTGCCGGTGAGGGCGAGGTCCTCACGGATGAGATCGATGAGCCGACGATGGGCGGGGACGGAAACCTGCCGAGGCTCGCCGTTGAGGGTGAAGCGCAATTCGTGAGTGCTCACATCCACTTACTCCGTCGTTCATGGCGGACGCGGGCCCTGAGAACCAGCGTCCGGGCACCACTACTATAGCCGTGGATGGACCGGCGTCAAGCCGAGGGAACAGGGAAGAGGGACGGACGGGAACGTGGACGCTGATCGCGGACGGTGATTTCTCGCGCGGCCTGAATGCCCCGTCGCAGGGAAAGAAGCATCCTCTTGGGGGTTAGTTGCCGGACGGGGCGTTGGAACGGCGAGGGGCGGCGGCTACCGGACTTCCCACAGCTGGCCGTTCCAGCCGGTGTTGTTGGCGTGGACGCCGCCAATGCGGTTGTTCACCAGGACGGCGGATCGGTGACGGCCCGATTCGCTTCAGTGGGTCAGATCAGGCATGCCCCTCGGGCGCGCGGGATCGGTGCCCATTATAGACACGGCGCGACGTATGATGCTTCCGAGCAGCGCGGCCAAGGGGATTGGCGCGGAGGTAATGACGTGCTGACCAGGGAAGAGAACGAGCTGTTGACCAGGACCGGGCCGGGCACGCCCGGTGGCGAGCTGATGAGGCGCTACTGGCAGCCCGTCGCGCTGGAGGCGGAGCTGCCGCCGGGGAGCCCGCCGCTACCCGTTCGGCTGCTGGGTGAAGATCTGGTCCTCTTCCGGGACGAAGCTGGGCGACCCGGTCTCCTGGGTGTGCATTGCGCGCATCGCGGCGCCGATCTCAGCTACGGGCGGCTGGAGGATGGCGGGCTGCGATGCATCTACCACGGCTGGCTGTACGACGCGACCGGCCATTGTCTCGAACAGCCCGGCGAGCCGGCCGGGAGCTCGTTCCACGAGCGCGTGCGCCAACCTGCGTACCCGTGCGTGGAGACGGGCGGCTTCATCCTCGCGTACCTTGGTCCGGGAGAGCCGCCGCTCGTCCCCGGCTTCGATTTTTTGCACGCGCCGCCGGAGCGCCGCGAGGTGGCGAAGGTCATCCGGGCATGCAACTACCTGCAGGGGAACGAGGGGAACTTCGACCCGCACCACGTCCCGCTCCTGCACTGGACGGCGGCCGGCGCCTTCGGCTCCGCGGCGCCGCTGGGTCCAAAGCGGCGGTGGCTGAAACCGACGACGGAGATCGAGACGACCGAGTTTGGCGTGCGCCTCTACGCTATCCAGGAAGCGCCGGACGGCGCCACGCACGTCGGGATCCACCTGTTCATCGTGCCGAACTTCAGCGCCTTCAGCTTTCAGGAGGGCGGCGACGGGTACGGCGTGAACTGGCACGTGCCCATTGACGACACGGCCCACTGGGTGTACCGAGTCCAGTTCTCGCGGGACCGGCAGGTCGACCACGAGGCGATCCGGAAGAGTCGGCTCGCGCCGAGCGATCCGGTGCGCAATCGGGCCAACCGCTACCGGCAAGACCGCGAGGAGATGACGGAACGGAGCTTTGCCGGCCTGGGGGTCTCGTTTCCGGACCAGGACGCCTGCGTCACCGAGGGGGCTGGGCCGATCCAGGACAGGACGCAGGAGAACTTGGGGGCGAATGACAAGTGCATCGCCGCCTCGCGGTTGTTTTTGCTTCGGGCGATTCGCGAGCTACTGGCGGGGAAGGAGCCGCCCATGTTCACGCGGAACCCGCTGGAGCGCCGCGAGATCCGGCTGGTGGCGGGCGGCATCCAGGTCCCAGCGGGTGTCGATTGGCGGGGCTATGTCAGGGAGCTGATCGGAGAGAAAGCGGCCGTGTGATCCTCCGTCGATCGGCGCAAGGCGTCGACGGTCGCGCCTAACCCGCAGTGAGCCGTCAGGTGCGTCAGCGCCCTTGCTCGTCCTTCGCGCGGCCCTCGGCCACCCCGCGCAGGATCTCCCTCCGATAGGCACGCTCGATGTCCGCCAGGTGCTCCACGATGCGCTGGATCGACCAGTCGCCCTCGTCCGGCCCCGCTCGGGCGAACTCCTCGTCGGAGAGGCTGAGAAACAGCGCTTCCAGCTCGCCGAGGAGTCCCTGCGCCTTCATGAGGAGGATCTGGGGCTCTGTAGCGCTCCAGCCGCGCTCCCGAAGGAGCTTCTGCGCGTGCTGGAGATGGTCGAGCTGGTGCGACGTGAACGCGCGGAGCAGGAAGTTCACCGATCGGTCGGTGCCGGCCCACCGGGCCGGGTAGCGGCAGTCTGACTCGGCCAGGGTGAGCAGCGATCGCAACGTCTCATCGCGTTCGTGGCGGAGGTTCGCCACGGCAGCCTCGGCCAGCTTTCCCACGCATCGCCCTCCTATTTGACCCTCGGGTCGGCACCCCTATATACAACAGCATCGGCGGGCGTGCCATTGGACGCGGGGCGGTATCTCGCGGTCCGGGAGCGGATCGCGGTGAATTTGGCCGTGCGAAACGGCACCCTGAGGGCGATGATTCGACGGCCCCTGGCGAGCCGTTTGTCAGCGACGTGGAGAGGCAATGACGCGCGACGGCGAGGCGGCGTTCACCAGGGAGGAGAGCTGACTATGGCGCGTGTGTACCGAGTGCCCGTTGTGCTGACGCCTCAGGCCGAGGGAGGTTATACGGTGACCTGTCCGGCCCTGACGGGGCTGGTCACTGAGGGTGACTCACTTGAGGAAGCGCTGGCGAACGTCCGCGACGCGCTTCGCGCTACGCTCGAGCTGTACGAAGACACGGGCCGGCCTATTCCGAGCGGCCTCGTCCAAGACCCCGAGGCAGGGGCGGTGGAGTTTGACCTCCTGGTCCCCTCTCTGTGAACTACAGTCGAGCCGCCGCCAGGCTGCGGCGGCTCGGCTGTCTGGAGCTGCCGAGGCGCAGCGGTGGTTCACACCGCAAGTGGAGCAATCCGGCCACGGGTGGGATCACTGTCCTCCCTGATTGGGGACCCAAGGATCTGAAGCTCGGGACGCTGCGAGCAGCGGTGCGAGACCTGGGGATTGACTGGGAGACATGGGTGAACGCGTAACGTTGTTCAAGCGTGCAATGACGTAGGTAGCGAGGTTCGCTGACGGCAACTCGGTCGGACCGCTCATTGTCGAAAGTCCGTCCGGCAGTCCCAATCCTCGACCGAGGTGCGACGCCTCTCACATCTATTGCTCGTCTATTGCTCGTCGAGATTCTGCGCCCGCTGGAGATGATCGCCCTCCTATTTGACCCTCGGGTCGGCACCCCTATATACAACAGCATCGGCGGGCGTACCATTGGACGCGGGGCTCGGGCACCGAGCTGCGAAAGGAGAGGCATGTGGCAGCGGCCGACCAGGCGAGCACGCGGGTCCTGCGCATGGGCATCGCGGGGCTCGGGATCGCGAGCACCCAGATCCTCCCGGCCTTCGCCGGCCGGCCGCATCTCCAGGTCGCGGCGGCCGCCGACATCCGGCCCGAAGCCCTGAAGAAGTTCGCGCAGGAGTTCGAGGCGGAGACCTACACCAGCGTGGCCGAGATGTGCGCCAGCCCGAACGTTGACGCGGTCTACGTCTGCAGCCCCAACCACTTGCATTGCGAGCACGTGGTCGCCGCCGCTAAGCACGGCAAGCACGTCATCGTCGAGAAGCCGATGGGGCTCGACCTCGCCGAGTGCGAGCGGATGAACTCTGCAGCGGAGCGGAACGGCGTCCGCCTGCTCTGCGGCCACACCCACAGCTTCGACGCGCCGATTCAGAAGATTCAGCAGATCGTCCAGGGCGGGGATCTCGGTAAGCTCCGCATGATCAACACGTGGAACTTCAACGAGTTCATGTACCGTCCCCGGATGCCGCACGAGCTGGACCCCAAGGTCGGCGGCAACGTGGTGTTCAATCAAGGCCCGCACATGGTGGATGTCGTCCGGCTCATCGGCGGCGGGATGGTCCGCAGCGTGCGGGCGATGACCGGCAACTGGGACGCGGACCGAAAGACGGACGGGGCGTGGTGCGCCTATCTCGAGTTCGAGGATGGCACGCCCGCCACGCTCGTCTACAACGGGTACGGCCACTTCGATACGGCGGAATTCTTCTGGTGGGTGGGTGAAGGTGGACAGCCTCGGTCGCCGGAGACGAATCTCCGGGTGCGCCGCGCGCTGAAAGAATCTGGCGACGAGACGCTCCTCAAGGAGTCACAGCGTTACGGCGGTTCGCGCACCCAGGGCCGGGAAGAGGGTGGTGGCGAGCGCCACCAGCCGTTCTTCGGGCTTACCATCGTGAGCTGCGAGCACGGAGACATTCGGCAGTCGCAAGATGGCCTGATCATCTATGGCGACGAGAAGAGATGGGAGGAGCCTGTTCCCCTCGGAGCGCACGGCCGCGCCGCGGAGCTGGATGAGCTGTACGACGCCGTCGTCAATGGCAGGCCCGTGCGTCACGATGGACGCTGGGGCGAAGCCACGCTCGAAGTCGTGTTGGGCATCATGGAGTCGGCGCGCCGGCGCGCCGAAGTCTTCATGTCCCACCAGGTTCCGACCCCGCATTGAACGTCAAAGGGCATCGCGAGCGGCGAGAGGAGGCGCACCGTGGCCGTGGCGGCAAAGCAGCGCGTGCAATATCGAGACCTACGCGAGTACCTAGACCTCCTGGAGGAGGCCGGGCTCCTCACCCGGGTCACGGGCGAGGTTGACCTGAAGCACGAGATCGGGGCGCTCTGCACCTACGGAATGGAGCACGGCGGTCCAGGCCTCATCTTTGAGAACGTAAAGGGCTACAAGGGCAAGCTGCTTGTCAGCAACATCATCTACAGCGTGGAGCAGCTCGCCCTCGCATTCAATACCGAGCCCGACGCCGAAAAGATCTACTCGATCATCGTCGAGGGTCACAAGAATCGCATCCCGTCGGTGGTGCTGGACTCGGGCCCGTGCAAAGAGGAGAAATTCTTCGGCGACGACGTGAATCTGCTGGAGATGCCAACGCCCTGGTGGCACGAGCTCGATGGCGGCCAGTACATCGGGACGGCCGCCGGCGTGATCGACCGCGATCCAGACACCGGCATCCTCAACATGGGCACCTACCGCGCGATGATCGTCGATAAGAACACGCTGACCATCTGCGGGCAGCTCAGCCCGCGAGTCCTCAAGAACGAGGCGCGCGGTCAGGCGACGAAGCTGGCGATCGCCATCGGCATGGATCCCCTGCTGACCCTCGCCTCTGGCAGCCCGGTGGCCGTCGACGAGAACGGCTATATGGAGTACGAGGCCGCGGGCGCATGGCGCGGCGCGCCGACGGAGCTGGTCAAGTGCGAGACGAGCGATCTCCTCGTTCCCGCGAACGCCGAGTACATCATCGAGGGGGAGCTTCGGCCGGGCGAGCGCCACGTCGAAGGGCCGCACGGCGAGGCCGGCGGATTCTACGGCCAGAACGAGCAGGCGTTCCTGATCCACGTCGACTGCGTGACCCATCGCCGCAATCCCGTGAACTACGGCATCATCTGCCTGCTGGAAGAGGACTACCCGCGCTGGCTCTTTCGCTCCGGGGCGTTCCAGGATCGGCTTCGGCGCGATGCGCCGGACCTTCCGGTCAAGCGCGCGTATCTCCCGGAGCTCGGCGGCCGGGGCTGGGGCGGCATCATCGTCGCGGCCGATATCCAGGATCCGAGCGACGCCCGGCGCATCGTCGACGCTTGCTGGCGAATCACTCCCAACCGCTGGGTGATCGTCGTCGACGACGATTGCGACGTGCGGAACTGGAACGAAGTCATGTGGCGGGTCGTCACGGCGGTTCGACCCCGAGAAGACGTCTTCACCGGGAAGGCGGTCCACGACACGTTGATGAACGGGCAGCGGTCGCGCGCCGAAGAGTACGACATCGATAGCCAGATCCCCGACCCGACGGGGCTCAACGCTTCGTTCAAGTTCAAGTTCAAGAACCTGGCCCCCATCAACAAGGTGAGCAGCGGCTTGATGAGCAAGGCTGCCGCCCGGTGGCGCGAGCTGGGGCTGCCATGACGCGGCAAACGACCCCGTACGTGGAGGTGTCACCATGCTGACCCAGGAGCAAAACGAGCTGCTGACGCGCACCGGTCCTGGCACGCCGGGCGGCGACCTGCTGCGGCGATACTGGCAGCCGGCCGCCCTCTCCGAGGAGCTGCCGGCGGGCGGAGCGCCGGTACCCATTCGCCTGCTGGGTGAGGACCTCGTTCTGTTTCGTGAGTCTTCGACCGACTCGGGCCAGCCCGGACGGCCTGGGCTTCTCGGCCTGCACTGTCCCCACCGCGGTGCGGATCTGAGCTACGGTCGCCTGGAGGATGGCGGGATTCGCTGCATCTATCACGGCTGGCTGTTTGACGTGAACGGCAAGTGCCTGGAGCAGCCCGGCGAGCCCGCGGGCTCGACGTTCCACGAGCGGATTCGCCAGACGTCGTACCCCTGCCACGAGGCCGGGGGGATGATCTTCGCGTACCTCGGGCCGGGCGAGCCGCCCCTGTTCCCCAGCTACGAGTTTCTCCACGTTCCGGAGGGCAATCGCTACGTCACCAAGACGGTCTACGAGTGCAACTATCTCCAGGGAAACGAGGGCAACATCGACCCCGCGCACCTCTCGTTCCTCCACCGGTTCCTTCGGGAGGACCCGAACACCGCCCGCCCCGCGACCCTCAGCACGAACGGTAACGTTTCATCCAACGAGCTGTTCGGCCGCGATCCGGCGCCGACCATCGAGATCGAGCAGACGGACTTCGGGATCAGAATCTTCGCGCTGCGCGACGCGGGAGACGACGACCGCTACGTGCGTGTGTCCAACTTCATCTATCCGAACCTCTCCGCCTTCGCGGGCGGCGGGCGCGGCGACGGATACGGGGTGAACTGGCACGTGCCCATCGACGACGAGCGGCACTGGAAGTACATGATCAACTTCAATCGGAAGCAGCCGCTCGACGGCGCGGAAGCGCGCCGCGGGATCGGGATCGAGATCGGCCCGGACTACCGTCTCCGACGCAGCCGCGAGAACCGGTACCTGCAGGACCGGGAGGAAATGAAGACGCGCAGCTTCATCGGCCTGGGGAGCTTCTTCCACGTTCACGACGCCATGGCGACGGAAGGGCCCGGCAGGATCCAGGACCGCACGCAGGAGCACACGGGCTACACGGACAAGGCGATCGTGATGCAGCGGCTCTTGCTCCTCAAGGCGATCAACGACGTGCAGGAGGGCCGTGACCCGCCCCACGTGATTCGCACGCAGGGGGCGAACAATCTTGGACACATCGGAGCCGTCGACGTCGTGGTTCCGAACTCCGAGGACTGGCGAAGCATCTGGAAGCGGTACCTCCCATACGATCAGTGACGGGTCTGGCGCTGATGAGGGTCCGTCTCCCACTTCGCCTGGGACTCGCGGCGTGCGCGGTTGCGGCGGCAGCGTGCACCGCCCCGGGGACGAGCCAGCCCAGCGCTCCGCGCGGACCGGAGGCGGCGACGAGGTCTGGCGGCAGCCGAACGATGACCATGATCGTGCGCTACGAGGTGACCGACCTCGCCGCGAAGATCCCTGGAAGCAGCAGCCCCGTCGTAACGAAGCGGCTCTTCAACGCCGATCTTGCCCTCATCGATGGCCAGGGACGACCGCGGCCGGATTTGGCGGCGGACCTGCCGCGTCTCAACACCGACGCGTGGCGGTTGTATCCCGACGGTCGGATGGAGACGACCTACCGGCTCCGTCCGAGCCTGACGTGGCACGACGGGCAGCCGCTGACCGCGAACGATTTCGTGTTTGCCGCGCGGGTCTATCAGAATCCTTCCTTCGGCATCTTCACGCCCCAGCCGCAGGACCGCATCGGCCAGGTGCTGGCGCCCGATCCCCAGACCCTCGTCATTCAGTGGAATGCCGCGTACCCGGGCGCCGGCGCCCTCATCTTTGGCGACCTGGACCCGCTTCCGCGGCACATCCTCGAAGGGCCATTGGCCGCAGTCGAAGACGGATCCGCCGCCCCGGACACGTTCGTGAACCTACCCTTCTGGACGACTGACTACGTGGGCGCTGGCCCGTACCGGCTCGAGCGCTGGACGCCGGGCGCGCAGTTCGACGCGGCGGCGTTCGACGGCTACGCCCTCGGCAGGCCGAAGATCGATCGCATCGTGGTGCGGATCATCGGCGACGAAAACGCCGTCCTGAGCGCCGTGCTCGCGGGCAACGCCGACTTCACCGCGGACTTCACCCTCCGATTCGAGCATGGGCAGGTGCTGAAGCGCGAGTGGGAAGCCCTGGGCAAAGGGAAGGTGATGTTCAAGCCCAGCAGCGCCGTGGTGCAGATGGTGCAGCTTCGACCGGAGTTTGCGGCGCACCCCGGCCAGCTCGACGCGCGCGTCCGGCGCGCAATGGCGGCGACCATCGACCGCGACGCCCTGAACGCCGGCCTCTTCGAAGGGCAGGGATTCACCGGCGACACACTGGTCCCGCCGACGGTCTCGTACTTTGCGGACGTCGATCGAGCGATCACGAAATATCCCTATGACGTCCGCCGCGCCGAACAGTACATGGCCGAGGCGGGTTATACGAAGGACCAGGACGGCTTCTATGCGACGCGGACCGGCGACCGGTTCCACACCGACGTTCGCGTCACCGCGGGTCCGGAGTTCGAGCGCGGCCAAGCGATCCTCATCGACACCTGGCGTCGGGCGGGTTTCGACGTGAGTGGATCGGTCCTGGCCGCCGCGGAGGCCCGCGACCGAGAAGCCCGGCAGACATTTCCGGGCATGGCATCCCGCGGCGGCGGATTCGAGGAGCGGAGCCTGATAGGCGCGGAGATCGGCTCGGCGGCCAATCGATGGACCGGCGACAACCGCGGAGGCTGGTCGAGCGCCGAGTACGACCGCGTGTACGATTCCTTCTCCGGGACGCTCGATCGGGACGAGCGCGAGCGGCTTGGCATCCAGATGCTGAAGCTCATCAGCGACGACGTGCCGGTCTACCCGATGTATATTGGGCTCCAGGTGAACGCGCAGGTGGCCGGCCTCTCCGGGCCTGATCCGGGCACGTCCGGCTTCGGGGCGCTGTCGCCCGCGACGCTGCCGTACTGGAACATCGGCGAGTGGGAGCTTCGCGCAGAGCAATGACCCGGCGCCGAGCGGGGCCGGGCGAAGGAGTCAACGATGGCGAGAACGTACCGCGTCGTTTCCGCTGACTCGCATCTGGATCTGAACCCGGAAGTGTGGACGAATCGCGTGCCGGCCAAGTGGCGCGACCGCGCCCCGAAGCGCATCGTACTGCCCAACGGGTCAGACGCCGTGCAGTGCGACGGGGGGCCGCCCAACTCGATCGGCATCACGCGGAACGTGGGCGTGCCGTTCGAGGAGATCCCCTTCATGGTGCCGAAGTTCTCCGAGCCGGTCGGAAATGGAACGCCGCAGCAGCGCATCGCGGAGATGGACCGGGACGGGGTTGACGCCGAGATCCTCTTCACCTGGGCCGACCAGATGTTCCGGAACGCCAAAGACGACGACCTGTACCTGTGCCTCGTCTCAACGTACAACGAGTACCTCGCCGAAGAGTACATGTCGGTCGCGCCGGACCGGCTCATTCCCCAGGGGACGATTCCCACCACCGGCGTCGACGACGCGATCCGCGAGCTGGAGCACTGCAAGCGGCTGGGATTCAAAGGCGTGACGCTCACGACGTTTCCCAGCGGCCACGGCTATCCGACGGCGGAAGACGATCGATTCTGGGCAGCCGCCGTCGAGATGGAGATGGCCCTTGCGCGGCACTTTGGTGGACGGTTTGGCAAGTTCGGCGGGCCAGGTCGCCAGGAGCCCGTGTTCAAGTATCCGCGCGTCATCGAGTCGCCGGACAACCACAAGGACGACGCCTTGGCGCTCCTGTTTTCAAACCAGGGTGCGCAATGGGCCATGGGAGCGATGCAGCTCGCGTACGCGGGCGTGTTCGACCGGTTTCCGACGCTCCAGATGTACTTCGCCGAGACGATGGCCGGATGGATTCCCTTTTGCCTCTTCATGCTCGACGACAACTATCGGCGCTACCAGCCGATGATGCGGCACTTCTGGGGCCTGGAGGACCTGGAGCGGATGCCGAGCGAGTACATGAAGGAGCACACGTACTGGGGGACGCTCTACGATCCGGTCGGCATCCAGCTTCGGGATGCCATCGGCGCGGACCGAATCATGTTCGGCACGGATTTTCCCCATGCCGCGGGCGATTGGCCCAACACCCAATCGGTGGTCATCCCCGACATGTTCCGGGGGGTGCCCCAGGGCGACGCGCACAAGATCCTGGCCGGCAACGCTGTGCGGTACTGGCATCTCGACAAGAGCTGAGGGGCGGCTTGATGAGCGACGTTGGCACGACCACCGAAGACCTGGAGCGGTTTCTCGCTGAGCACCACCTCGCCGGCGCGGGCCTGAGCAGGGCTCACCTCCCGCCGCCCCGAAAGGGCAACGCCGCGGCCTACTGGAGCTGGGAAGGGATTCGCGCGGGCCTGCTCCAGTCGGGCAAGATCGTGACCGTGGGGCCAGATGCTATGACTGGCATGCGGTCGGTCACCGGCGTCGAGGCGCGCAACTTCCCCATCTGGATGAATGTGCAGATCTTGATGCCCGGGGAACGCACGCAGGCTCACCGGAACATGCGGAGCGAAACGCGGCTCGTCGTCGAAGCGCCGGAAGAAGCGGTATTCGTGTGCGACTTCGAGGCGTACCCCATGAAGCGGGGCGACGTGGTGATCAGCCCCAATTGGACGTTTCACGACCACTGGAACCAGGGCTCCACGCCGGCCCTCTTCGTCGACGGGTACGACAACGGCTATATGGGCGCCAACATCAACGAGCGCTTGCCGAACGACGCCCCGTACCAGGAGATCAGCCGGCCAGAAGGTTACGCTGTGAACGCCCTGGGACTCGGCGAAGGCGTGGCGGGACCCGTCTTCCCCCTACCGGTCGTCCGCTATCCGTGGGCCGAGACGGAGGCTGCGCTCGCCGCGATGCGAGCAAGCGAAGTCGACGGGGACCCGTACGACGGCCTACGCCTGATGTTTCGGAGCCCGGTCGACGGCGGGCCGACGCTCCCGACGATGGCCTGGCACGTCCAGCTCCTGACCCCTCATCAGAAGACACTGAGCCATCGGCACAACAGCAACGTCTTCTATCACGTCTTCGAGGGCGAGGGCCTGACCATCATTGACGGCGAGCGACTCGAGTGGCACAAGGGCGATATCTTCGCCATCCCACCATGGGCGTGGCACAGCCACGAGAACACGACCCGTCAGGACGTAGTCCTGTTCTCCATCGACGATTGGCCGGCCAAATCGAAGCTGGGCTTTTACCTCAAGGAAGAATCCCCGCGCTAGTCGGTGCCCTGCTCAGCGGCGCTGAAGGTGTGTCACGCTGACGGCAGCGAAGCATCGCTCTCAGACGAGATCCTTCGGGCTGCGCCGCCAGGATGGCCATTCCATCCCACGCCATCAGCGGAACGAGATGAGGTCCGTTCGGCTCAGCGTGACGCGGGCCTCGGCAAGGGGGGTGTTGTCCGCGTTTGCAAAGCCCGGCTCGTGAAGGAGCTGGTATTGGGCGACGTACGTCGTGAAGTCGTCGGGTGACGAAATCCCGTCCTGGGCGACGACGACCGTGTATCCCCGAAGGTTCGCCTGGAAGCTGGTGTAGAGGACCGCTCCGTTGGCGGATACGCCGACGAGCACGGCCGTCTGGATGCCGTGCGAGGCGAGGATGTCCGCGAGATCCGTCTGGTAGAACTTGTCGGACCGGCCCGTGACGACCGGTTCTCCCTCGCGGGGAGCCACCTCTGGCAAGACGTTGCCGCCGGTTGTCGTGGAGTACACGACGAGCGCCCCCGCCTCCCTGGCGCGATCGAGGAACCGCGCCACCGTGCCGATTGAGTCGACACACGCCGGGTACTGAAGGCACACGCGGTCGTTCATATCGAGCACGAGATACGCGGTCGTCGATGCGTCGAGGGTCACCGGGACGGGGTCGGGAAGGGGTGGCGCTTCCTGGGCGCGCGCGCTCCCGGACTGTGGGGGGATCGCGGTCAGAAGCGCCGACGCGATGGCAAGGGATGCGAGATGGGCGACGCGAGCCCGAAGCGCCTGCCGAACGAAGTCGATTCGCAACATTCACCCTCCTGCTCGAATCTGGCGCCCATTATAGGACGCGGACGCGGGGTCGAGCCCTGGGCCCTGCGCCGGACGCCCCGCGCTCGCAAACGAGGGTCAGCTCGACGAGCCCACCTCGGACGCAGGTATGAACGGGCGCAGGATCGCGTCGACGGAGCCCTCGGGCAGGGACCACACCTGGCGGGCTACTTCGGGCGCGAACGGGCGATCGACGAGCTGGCCGAACTTCTCTTCCAGACCCGCGCGATCGACGGGATTCTCCGGCGAGCCGAGCGGGTCTGGCTGTCGAGCTTCGAGCGTTGTGCCGTCCCGGAGGCGAATCATCACCGCGGCGGGCCAGTGGTCGGGATACGCCGCGTCGAGCTTCGCGTCCCGGTAGCAGGAGACCTTTTGCATCAGGCCTCGGATGACGGGATCGTCCACCGCGGCCAGACAGTAATCGCGGTAGCCCGCCCCGCCGCGAGCGAGCGCGATCGCGGCGGCAAAGGCAGCGCTGAACTGCGCGTCGACGACGTTGCGCGGGGCCCGCTTCTGCTCGATGGGCTCGGCCACCAGGAGGGCGCCGCCACTCAAGACGCCCAGGCGGATCTCCTCCACGTCTTCGAGTGCGATCTCATGCCCGCGCCGGATCTGGAGGACGCAGTCGATCAGGCCGTGGTTGTAGCGACAGCAGGCGTAGGGCTTGATCGAGACGCGCATCAGTTGAAGCTCGGCACCGAGACCGGCGGTCGCCTCGGCCGCGAGCGGGGAGTCGGAGTGTCCTCGGAGCAGGCCGAGCGGCCCTTCGATGGCGGTGGATGGGCCGGTAAATCCGGCCGCCGCGAGCCGCGCTGCGACGACACCGCAGTGGGCGGCCCATCCGGCGTTGAGCCGCTTGGTCCACGAGCCGTCGCTCAGGTACTCGAGCGACCCCGCCGCCATCGTTCCCGCGACCCCGAGGGCATGCGCGGTGCGCTCCGCGTCGAGGCGCAGCAGCGTCGCGGAGGCCGCGGCGGCCCCGAATGCGCCAGCGACCCCGGTGGGGTGAAAGCCGCGTCGATATGCGGATGCCGCGTTGAGGGCATTTCCCACGCGCATAGTCACTTCGTAGCCGGCCGCCACCGCGACCAGGAGGTCTTCGGCGCGTGACCCGAGCTCCTCGCTCAGCGCGAGCGCAGCCGGGAAGACGGCCACGCCCGGATGCAGAGAAGAGCGCGCGGTGACGTCGTCCATCTCGAGGGCGTGGGCCGCCGTACCATTGGCCAGGGCTGCCCAGGCGGCCGGCGCGCCCGTCGGGTCGCCGAGGATGGAGGCGGCGCCGGGGGGCGAGAGCGCCCGAATCGACCTCACGGCGGCCTGGCTCGACTCGGTGTCCATGCCCCGAAAACAGACGCCGAGAAAGTCGAGGAGCAGCTCCTTGGCGCGCTCGACAGGCGCGCGCGGTAGGTCGGCGAAGCGCAGCTCGGCGCAGAAGGCGGCGAGCTGGGCGGCGATGCTGGACTCGTGCGGGGCGCTCGGCGTTCCCCACCTCCGCGTTCGTGGGCCTTGCACCGGATCGTAGGCGCGACGGGGCTGGCGCGTCAATCGGGCGCTGGACAACGGTGACGGAAGAGCGGGCGGTATGATCACGCAAAGAACCGGTCGTCACATCCCTGTGGAGAGAGCATGCGAATTCGGGAGGACCCATGCGAGGACCACGAATAGCGCCAGTGCTGGCCGCCCTCACGATCTATCTGGCCGCCTGCGCGCCGGCGGCGCCCGCGCCGCGAGGGGCGGCCGGCGGAGGTGGAGAGGGCGGTGCGCCGAGCGGAGGACGGGGATTGACCCTCACGCTGGTGGTGCGCTACGAGGTGTCCGACCTGGGCGCGAAGGTCGTGGCGGGGGGACCATCGAGCGCGACGAAGCGCGAGTTCAACGCGGCCCTGTCCCTGATCGACGGCACCGGATCCCCGCAGCCATACCTCGCGGCGAGTCTCCCCCAGGTCAACACCGACTCGTGGCAGGTGACGCCCGACAACCACATGGAGACAACGTACCGACTGAAGCCAAACCTCACGTGGCACGACGGCTCGCCGCTGACCGCGGATGATTTCGTCTTTGCCTACCACGTGTACACGGCGCCCGGGATCGGGGGGTTTATCAGCAAGCCGCAAGACCAGATCGAGTCGGTGGAGGCGCCGGACCCGCGAACCGTCGTGATTCGCTGGCGCAGCCTGTATCCGGGGGCCGGCTCCCTTTCCGATGGCGACCTCGACCCGCTGCCCCGCCACATCCTCAGCAGCGCGCTGGATGCCTTCCTCCAGGACCCGACCGATCAGGACGTGCTGATGGGCAGCTCGTTCTGGACGACGGACTACGTGGGCGCGGGGCCGTTCAAGCTGGTCGAATGGACGCAGGGGACGTCCATCGAGGGCAGCGCGTTCGATGGTCACGCGCTCGGTCGGCCCAAAATCGATCGCCTGGTCGTTCGGTTCATTCCGGACGAAAACACGGCGATGACGAACCTGCTCGCGGGCTCCGCCGACATCGCGACCGACAATGCGCTCCGATTCGAACATGCCATTGAGCTGCAGCGGCAGTGGGGCCCGGACAATCGGGGCGGGACGGTCCTGATGCGGCCGGGCACCCGCCACCAGATCCTCGTCCAGTTCCGGTCGGACTTTCTGAAGACTCGTGCGCTCTCCGACGTGCGCGTCCGGCGCGCCCTGATGCACGCGATCGATCGCCAGGCCCTCAACGACGCGCTGTTTGAAAACCAGGGGTTGATGGCGGAGTCGTTCGTGCCGCCCGGGCTCCCGTATTACGACGATGTGCAGCGAGCCATCACGCGCTATCCATTCGACCCGACCCGAACCGAACAGCTCATGAACGAGGCGGGCTATTCGAAGGACGCCAGCGGCACGTTCGTGAGCGCGTCGGGCGAGCGGTTTCGCCCAACCGTCCAGACCGACTCCGGCGCGCAATTCGATCGGGAGATGAGCATCATCCAGGATGGCTGGGCCCGGATTGGAATCGACATCCAGCCGGTGCTCCTCGCCGCGGTCCAGGTGCGGAACAACGAGGTGCGCAACACGTTCCCGGACCTGTACATCACTTCCACGGGCGTGTATGAATCGGCCCTCAACATCTTCTACTCGGGCGAGATCGGGACGGCGGCGAACCGCTGGGCGGGGAACGACCGCAACGGGTGGGTGAACCCCGAGGTCGATCGCCTGTGGCAGGCATTCAACTCGACGCTGGACCGCTCGCAGCGCAACCAGGACATCGTGAGCATGATGAAGATCATCAGCGACGAAGTGCCGTCGCTGCCGCTCTACTTCAACATCAGCCCGATCGGGTTTGTGGCGTCGTTGAAGGGTCCGGCGGCGGGGACGACCGAGACCCTGGAATTCTGGAACGTGGCGGAGTGGACCAAGTCGTGATTGGAGCCGCTACTGCGTCCACTCCCACTCGTGGATGTTGCGCAGTGGACTTCCGCCTTTGAGGGACGTGCGGATCTTCGGGCCCTTGAGGCTCGCGACGTGCGCCCATGCGCGGGAGTGCCAGTAGAGGAAGATGCCGGGAAGATCCGCGCTCACGATCTTCTCCATCTGAATTGTGAGCCGAAGGAGCTGATCGGGGTTGACCTCCTCGAGGGAGCGGTCGATGAGGCCGTCCAGCTCGGGGTTCGAGTAGTTCCCTCGGTTGCCGCCCGACCAGCGGTTGGCGGCGTTCGGGATCTCATCGGTGTGGTACTGGGTGATCAAGTTCGATCCCACGGCCAGCATGCCGGGCAGCTTGGCGCGATCCTCGCGCGTCCCGCTGGAGGGGAATCGCTTTGACACCGCGTCGAACCCGAATTGCTTGAGCTGGGCGACGATAATCGAGTTTTCCTGCTCGAAGAGGGAAGCGCCGCCGGTGAACCAGACGGGCAGCTCTGCGCCCGTCCCGCGTGGGGTCAGCCACCCGCCGCCGGAGCCGCGCGTGTAGCCGGCCTCGATCATGAGCTGCTCGGCCCGACGAGGATCGTAGGGGTATTTGGTGATCTCGCGGTCTACCTGTGGGTAATATTCCTCGCCCGGATGGGTGCGCGCATCGGCGAGGAGTCCATGGCCGCCCGTCACCACGTCGTACGACTCCTTCTTGTCGATGGCATGGGCAATGGCCTGCCGGACCCGAACGTCGGTAGCGATCTCCGGCGGGGAGGCGAACTCGGGATTGAACTGGAAATTGAGGGTGCGTGAGCCGAGCGCCTCCCACAGGACGACGCCCGCTCCTCGCGAGACCCAGTCGCGCTCCAGAATCAGCCCCTCCTCGGCGCGGAACAGGTCGGCGGCGAAGTCCACATCGCCGGCGATGGTCGCTGCCAGGGCGGCGTTCACGTCCGGAATGCCCCGGATGCTGACCCGATTGATCTTCGGTCGCCCGAGGATGTGGGCGTCGAAGGCGGAGGCCTCGATGGAGACGGCCGGGTCGTAGCTGTCCACCTTGTAGGGACCGGCGCCCACGTAGTTGGTGTTCCAGAACGGACTGTTGGGCAGCGACGCCTCGGAGCCCTCGACGCTCTGGCGGTGCTGGGCCTCGAGGATGTGCCGCGGCAAGGGTGGGAGCTCGTCTGTCAGTCGACCGGCATCGGCATATCGCTCACTCCAGCGGATAACCACGGTGGATGGGTCGGGGGCGAGCACCTGGGACATGAAGCGGATCGGGATGCTGCGGTCGACGCCGTACGCGGGAGTGGCGTAGACCTCCCACGCGAAGACGAAGTCCTCCGCCGTCAACGGCTGGCCGTCGTGCCAGGTCAGGTTGGGTTTCAGCGTGTAGGTCGTCTCCATCGAACCGTCGGGGAACAGCTTCCACGAGTCGGTATTGAGCTTCGGGAGCGCGGAGGCGAGATAGGGCGAGACTCGGCCGCGGTCGTCGGCGATGGCGAGCGTCGCGTTGAATATCGTGCCGGCGACGTTTTCGGCTACGCCGGTCGCGGCGCCGGTGCCGCCGGCCAGCCCCTTCGCGGCGAAGTCGGTGGGGACCTGGTTGGCGACGATCACGAGGGTGTGCTGTCCCGCGTGGGCGTCCGCGGGCGCGGTCCCCTCTGGGCGACTGGGTTGTGGGCTCTGGCAGGCGCTGAGTCCGAGCGATGTGGCCAAAGCGGCGAGGGTGATCGCGGTAGTCAGGTGTGGATAGTCCACCGAACTCCTCCGGATGGTCGTCACGCGCGCGTCCATCGCCACGTGTGAACGTCCCACGTGTTGCCTTTTTGGGCGGGGGAGCGAGGGCCGGGCCCGGCGAGGCCCGCGCGCGACGCGATATTCTCCGTGACGTAGGTCAGAGTAACGATGGCCACGTCGTCCATCAACAACCGGTGGGCATGGAGGAACGCGTTGGTGCGCTCTCGGTCGTCGAGGCTCGTGGTGGCGACTTGCACCAGGCGATCGTACTCGGTATTGATCCAGCAGCCCACGTTCTTCCCGACGAACCGCGCGTCAGCGCGGGGACACTGGTCCGCCGTGAAGTTCTCCATGGCTGTCGGGTCGTCGTACACGCCGGCGGTGGCGTACAGCCCGGGGAACAGGCTCATGTACTCGAGGTCTTTCAGCCGGGGGGCGGGGATCAGCGTCTCGGTCACATCAATGCCGATGGCGCGGAGATCGCTGGCGACGAGGTTCATCTGCGGCTCGTTGTCGCCAGCTCTCGGCGTGCGGATCTCGAAGCTGAGGGGCTGGCCATCCGGGCCAACCACGGCGCCGTTCGGTGAGCGCGTCCAGCCCGCGTCTCCCAGCAGGGCGAGGGCGCGGCTCCGGTCGTAGGACAATGGAGGAGCGAGCTGACGAACCCGCTCGTAGTACTGGTTCTCGGGGATGAGGAGGTTGAGCGCGGCCGGGAGCATCCCCATTGACACGCCGCCGGCGATGGTGTCGCGATCCAGCGCGTGGACGACGGCCTGGCGGACGCGCTTGTCGAGAAGCGCAGGCTGGCCGGAGCGGGCTGGGTCGAGCTGAAAGCGAGCGAACCGGGTGCTGGTGGGGAATGTGAGCACGCGACCGTCGCCGGTCCGGTCCCAGGTCTCGCGAACGATCGCGCCGGCAGAAGGGGGAAGCGTGATGCCAACCGTCGCATCGATCGATCCGCTCAAGAGATTGGCGACGACCGTGTTGGGATCGGAGATCACGTGGAAGGTGATCTCATCGATACTGGGCTTCCCGAGATAGTAGCGATCGAAGGCGCGAAAGATGAGCTGGACACCCTGCTCCCATTGGGTGAGTTGATAGGGCCCGTTTCCGACGTAAGCGGGACCAGTCCAGAACGGGCTGCTCTGAAAGACGGCGCGGTCTCGTTCGTAAGATTCCGCGAGGAGGTGCTCGGGCAGGGGTTCGAGCTGACCCGGCCCCAGGCGATCGGCCTGGGCGTACGGTCTGCTCCAGGCCACCACGAACGCGCGATCGTCCAGGATATCGATATGGTCGATGAGCTGCTCGGGCTCGCGCGTGACGACCGAGATCTCGGGGTCCTGGTAGACGCGCAGGGCGAAGGCGAAATCGGCAGCCGTCACGGGGGAGCCGTCGTGCCAAAGGGCCCCGGACCGGATCGTCCAGGTCGTCCGCATCGTGCCGTCCGGGTCGATGCGCCACGTGCCGTCGTCCTGGGACACGAGGCCCTGCGCGAGGCGGGGGAGGACGGCATCGTGCGCATCGAGAAGGGTGAGCGGGCTGTTGGTCATGAAGTGGTACTCGGCCGCGTAGGACGTGGCGATGGTGTCGAGCTTGGTCGCGAGGCCGCCCGTTTCCTGGGCGATGGCCACGGCGAGGCGCGAGGGCTGACCCGGGGCTCGGTCGCCGCCGGCGCTCGCGGCGTCGCCGCTGGAGGCGGAGCGAGGACCGCTCGCCGGGCTCCCGCACGCGACTGCGAGGAGGACCATGAGGAGAACCGTGACCCTGGACACGCGGCCTCCGGACGGGGCATCGGCGGCGCCAACCGCCGCTGGGCTGCGGAACTATAATCCGGCGTCGGAGGTGACGGCATGAACTCGCGGCCATGGGATCGATTTCTCACCGAGAACGACAAGGCGCATCTGGCGGCATCAAAGCACGTGCCGATTGGCTTCGGCGAACGGCCGGTTCTGCTGCTCATCGACATCTACCGCGGCGTGATGGGCGACGAGCCACAGGAGTTGATGGAAGGGATCAAGACCTGGCCCGGCCATACGGGAATGGCGGGCTGGAACGCGATCCCGCACGTTCAGCGGCTTCTCGCCGCGGCGCGCGAGGCGGGGATCCCGGTGATCCACGCGACTGGCAATCCGGGCATTCCCCACTGGTCGGATAGACGGGAGGCGCTGAGGGGCCGGCCGACCGATCCGGCGGCGGTTGCGCGCCAGCGGCGGCGCTTCGACATCATCGACGAGGTGGCCCCGATCGACGGCGAGATCGTGATCCGGAAGTCCTCGCCCAGCGCATTCTTTGGGACGATCCTGGCCGCGCACCTCAACTACGTTGGCGCGGACACGGTGATCGTCGGGGGCGAGAGCACGAGCGGGTGCGTGCGCGCCTCGGTGGTCGACGGGTGCACGTACCGGTTCCGCATGGCCGTGGTCGAGGAGTGCGTGTGGGATCGGCACGAGGCCTGCCACGCCATCAACCTCTTCGACATGAATCAGAAATATGCCGACGTGGTGAGCGTCGACGAGACGGTCGACTGGCTGCGAAGCTGGCGAGCGCGCCAGGGCTCCGCCGAGGCGGAGCTGGCGCTGGCCGGGAGTCGATAGCGGCCGCGTGGCGGGACGGGAGGATGCACGATGTTTGCGCGTGAGCTGCCCGACGGGACGTACGCGATGATCGAGCAGGAGGACCACACCGACCTTTCCGCCCAGTTCGCCGCCCATTGGGGGAACGAGCGGTTCTCGAGGCCCGAGCCATTCCAATCGGTGTTATTCGGGACGATCTACCACGATAGCGGCCACCGCGAGATGGAGGCGGACCTGCCCATCGACGTGGAGCGCGGCGTGCCGTATGCGATCGGCCGAACGCCGCCCGGATTGCGGCGGGCCGAGGCGGACGCGGCGAACGCTCAGTGGGTACGCGGCCGCGATCCATACGCGAGCCTGCTGGTCTCCATGCACCATGCAGGCCTGCGCAAGGACCGTTACGGGAGCGCCCGGAAGCGGACGAACGGCCCGGACGCGGCCGGCGACGGGAAGAGCGCGGGATTCGAGGCCGCGTTCGCCGACCTGGAGCCGTGGCAGCGGGCGGTGTGGGAGGATCTCGGGCTGGACGCGCCGAAGGCGCGCGAAGCATTCTGGCACAACTACCGGCTGCTCCAGGTCTTCGACCTGCTCTCGCTCTACTTCTGCCGCGACGGCGTGCGCGACGGGAAGCTTCAGGAGGTGGTGTACGAGCGGGTGCCGGTGCGCGTTGGATCCGACGAGGTGGTCGAACTCCAGCTCACCCCGACGGGTCCAGCGTCTCTCCGCATGGCGCCGTACCCGCTGGACGCGGACGCGGTCACCGTGGCGATAATGACGCGGGTCATCACACCGGCGCCCGACGCGCCCGAGCCGGTGGCGAGGGAGCGGTACTACCAGGCTCGCCGCGTGCCGCTCGTGTGCGAGATTACGAAGTAGATTGCCCGTATCGTTCTCGGCGGGACACGTGCCAGCCAATGCTGTTTAGCGGTTCGTTCGGAAATGCAGCGGAAGGTGAATTCCGAATTCGCGTGCCCGCGCTGATTCTGGGAGCATAGAGCGTGGACCGGTTCTAGTAACCCCCTGACCCTTCAACGTGCCTTGGTACAAGTCGGCTGGGCCGGTGGCGTCGGGCGAATCATTCGGCGACAGCGAACAGGATTGCCATTGCAGCGAAGGTTGCTCGTGCCAGCGTACCCGGCCTTCGTGGACGAGACGGGCATTCTCACTGGCCCTACACGGCAACAACCGGTGTACGGCATCGGCTTGCTCGTCGTGAAGAATTCACCAATCGTCACGGACAGCCTGTACCGACTTCACTTTAATTTCCGGTCGGCACGCGCGACGGAGCGTGGCAAGCTCATTCGGGCAATTCGGAGCGAAGAGCGATCTCCGACGCTTGATGAGCTTCATCTACTGCTCCGCGACACTCGGCACCATGAATACAAGTTCAGCGAGGTCACAAGCAGAAATCTCCAACAATACATCGATCTCCTCAACGTCTTCTTCTCAGTGGGCGACTTCGAGTTCCATGCTCTGCTCATCGACCGGCTCGACGACGCTTTTTCACTCGGTCGCTGAAATGGGGATCACTGGCGGGCGTACGTTGCGATCGCGCGCGAGCTTCTCCGAAAACGGCTGAGAGATCCTGCGTTTGTCATCGTCGACCTTCAGGGGGAGCCGCTTGCCGCAAGAGAGCACTTGGAGGATGTGATATGCGCGATCCCCAAGGTGACCGGTTGCCTTCGTGCAAGTTCTGAGACCTTCGTGTATCTGCAGATGACTGACCTCTTGCTTGGGGCATTGCAGTTCGATTGGCGAGACGTCCAGGGGAACATCGCACGGAGCTCACGTCGAGGCGAAGCGAAACGAAATCTCGTTTCCTTCGTAAAGAACCAGCTAGGCATATCGCCGTCTGAACCGATTTTGACGCCGAACGCGCGGTTCCGGAAAAAGAGCAGACCCGTCCGGTTTACGGCGTGGATGTGGAGGCCACAGTAGAAGAATATGCCAACGTGCGGCTATGTCCGGCGTCCATCCCGCGAGCGGGACGACGTTACTCCGACCACTCCGCACGTTGCTCGTGATTATAGCATCGCCCTTTCGGACAGATCGGCCCAGTTCCGAGAGCGCGCGTCAGCAAAGTGCGTTTCGATAGTGCCGTTCTCCACGCCGACATCCCGGACGATCTATCGGCACGCCTTGTCAGTTAGAGGGCAATGAGGCCGCGTCGGTAGGCCAGGGCGACGGCCTCGCTGCGGCTGGCCGCCCCGAGCTTCGCGAGAATCGATCCGACGTGGAACTTGACCGTGTGCTCGCTGATGCCGAGGCGCTGAGCGATCGCCTTGTTCGGCAGGCCCTGGGCGATAAGGGCCACGACCTCCAGCTCCCGCCGCGTCAGGAGGTCGCCGTCGACATCTTCGGGAGGCCCGGAATGCGCCGCGCCTAACGCGCCAGGCGCGAGGGCAGCGTCAAGGACGACGAGCCCGCGCGCCACGGACCGAACGGCCTCCGCCACCTCATCCGCCGTCGAGTCGGGGAGCAGAAAGCCGCGTGCCCCGCGCCGAATGAGCGCGGACAGGTCGGCGCCTGTCGAGGCCGATCCCACCAGGACGATCGGGGTCGCGGTGTCCGAGTCGCTGGATGGGATCCCGCCGCTCGGACTGGGCTCGTCGCTCCATTCGAGGAGCACGACGTCAGCGTCGAGGGAGCGTGCGAGGGCGACGAGGTCGTCGGCGGGTGTCCCCTCGCCGACGACCTCAAGATCGTCCAGATCCGCCAGAAGTCCCCGCAACCCGGCCCGCACGACGGGATGGCGGCCAGCCACCACCACGCGGATCGGCCGGTGGGGATCGCTCATGCCACTACCCGAACCCGCGCCGCGGCCGCGTGCCTGGCAGCGATGAACCGCTGGACGGCACGCGTTGGGACGGCCAGGGCAAGCCCGCCGGGCATCACGACGTTTGGGATGCCCACGACGCGGCCCGAGCTGTCGGCGAGGGCGCCGCCCGAATTCCCCGGGCGGAGGACGATCGCGGTGCGAACTGGGTTCTCGGCGCCGGGCGCTGTGACGACGACGCCCATGGTCGCGACGTTCCGCTCGCCCAGCGGGTTTCCGATCGCGAGGACCAATTCGCCGGTCCGCAGGTCGGCCGAGTCTCGAACGGCGGCAGGATTCCACGGGAGGGGAACCGCGACCTCCGGCTCGAGCAGGGCGAGATCGAGAGCGGTCGAGCGGCGGGTGACGCGAGCAGGAATACGGCTCCCGTCGGCCAAGATCACCTGCGCGAATGGCCCCGGCGCGACGTGGTAATTCGTGACGATCGCGCCTGCCTCGGTCCACACGACTCCCGAGCCGGACGTTTCACGCGAGCCGCGCACCATCACCACACTGCGCTGGACGGCTTCGATCACGGAGGCCAGGTCGGCGGCAAGCGACTCGCTCCTCGATTGGGCTTCGACCGCGGTGGTCATGGCCGTCACTCCCGCTCGCCGGGCGTGACGCTCAGGTCTCGGACCTCGCCGCCTCGAAGCAGCCGCAGGGTGACGTGCTTGCCGACGAGATCGGCGCCGAGGGCGGCCTGCAAGGCCTCTGGATGGGTCACGGGGCGATCGTTCACAGCCAGGAGAACGTCGCCGAGGAAGAGTCCGCCGCGGTCGGCCGGGCTCCCGGGCTCCACATTCAGCAGGAGCAAGCCGGTCTGCTGGTCGACGTGCGCCTTCTCCCGCAGCGCATCGGGGACCTCGATAGGACGGGAAGTGACGCCAAGATACGCGCGGCGGATCCGCCCGTGGGCGACGAGCGCATCGACGATCCCACGGACGACGGCGGTGGGCAGGGCGACGGACTGGCCGCCCGCGAGGTGCGAGCTATTCATACCCATGACTCGGCCCGACGCATCGACGATGGGTCCGCCGGAGTATCCGGGGTACAGGGTGAGATCAGCGCGGAGGTAGCTGTCGATGGCGCCGCCGCGCATGCTTCGCCACGAGCCGCCCACCGCGCTGATGATCCCGAAGCTGGCGCTCGTGGCGCCGGACGCGGTCCGCCCGATGGCGAGCGCGAGGCTGCCAACGCGAGCGCTCTCCGCCGGCGCCAGCTCGGCGGGACGCCCGGCCGCGGAAGCCGGGCGGAGGACCGCAACATCGCTGCCCGGATCCCGGCCGATCAGCGTCGCGCCGATTCGGTGGCCGCCGGAGGTTACGAGCGAGATCTCATCGTGCCGCTCGATGACGTGATCGGCCGTGACGACGATGCCTCCCTCGGGCCAGACGATGCCGGTTCCGGGGACGCGACGGCGCGCGTCGACCCCGACGACGGATTGGGACGCGCGCTCGACGGCGTCGGCCAGGTCGGCCGAGAGAGCGGCGAGCAGGTTGGCATGTTCTTCAGCGCTCATGTCGAATGTCTCCTTTGAACTGCGCCCGAGGCCTCGTGGCGACTGATGAGAGCATACGATCGGGCGCCACGCGAGCCATCGCCACAATGGGGAGATTCGGTCCTGCCCGTTCGACCAGGTCTATGATGTCGCCGAGCAGATCTCGAGCGATGGAGGGGACGAGCGCATGACGAACCGCCTGGTAAACAAGGTCGCGATCATCACCGGAGCGGCGAGCGGACAGGGGCGCGTTGCCGCGGAGTTTTTCGCGCGTGAGGGCGCCACGCTGGTGCTGGCGGACGTCGATTCCGAGGGACTGGAAGAGACACGGGCGCTGGCTCGGAAGGCTGGGGGCGACGCCGCGCTCTTCTCGGGAGACCTGGCGCAGGAGGAATCAAACCGGGCACTCATGGCCATGACGATCGATCGGTTCGGGCGAATCGACGCGCTCTTCAACGTCGCCGGGCTCGTTCGCTTCGGCTCGGCGCATGAGGTCAGTCTCGAGGACTGGAACTTCGTGATGCTCCACGAGCTGACCATCACGTTCCTGGCATGCAAACACGCGTTAGGACGGATGATGGCGCAGCGCAGCGGGTCAATCATCAACATGTCGTCGGTGTCCGGGCTGTTCGGCTCGCCGCGCCACGCGGCCCACGCCGCGACGAAAGCAGGCATCGCGGGTCTGACCAAGCAGATGGCGGTGGATTATGGGCCCTATGGAATCCGCGTCAACGCGATCGCCCCGACCCAGATCGCCTACGCGTCGGGCCAGCGGCGAATCGCCGCGCAATCCCAGATGCGTGCGCCCACCGAGGTGCCGCTGGGGCGGCACGCGACGCCCGAGGACACGGCGCACTGCGCGGTGTACCTGGCGTCTGACGAATCGAGCTTCGTGACGGGCCAGGTGCTGGTGATCGACGGGGGCGCGACCGCGCGTTGATGGCGTGGGCTCGCCCTTCGACAGGCCTGTCCTGAGCGAAGCCGAAGGGCTCAGGGCGAACGAGAAGAGATTATGGCTCGCCGAAGAAGTGGACCGGGTTGTCCCAGAGCATCTTCCGCTTGCGCTCGGGGGTGAGCAGATCCCAGCTCAGCACCTGGTCCACGGACCGCGGGAACCGCGATTCCGAGTGCGGGTAATCCGAGCCGAACATCAGGATGTGGTCGCCCATCAGGTCGTCGACCATCTTCACCATCTCGGGGCCCTCGTGGATCACGATGCCGGTGAAGAAGCGGCCGCCGGTCAGATACTCGCTCAGTCGGTACTCCAGGTTCTCGGCCACGTAGCCCATGTACACGGCCTGGTCGTCCATTCGCGCAGCCCAGAAGGGGAGCCAGCCAAAGCCGCACTCCAGCACACCGAAGCGGATCGACGGGTATCGGTCCATGATTCCGCCGCCGACGAAGGACGCCACGGCGCGCATCGCGCCCCAGGGGTGCCCGGCCAGGCGGCCGAGAAATGGATTCCCCCACAAGTCGCGATAGCCCGGATAGCTGGACGAGCCGCTATGGTGGATGACGGCCAGCCCCTCATCGGCCGCGGCCGCCCATAGCGGGTTGAGGTCCGGATGGTCCAGCGGGTAGTCCAGAGGGAGCTGTGGATAGATGGCGACGCACCACGGCTCGCGACCCCACCGCCGAACTTCCGCGATGGACGCATCCAGGCTCTTTGGGGTGACGGTGAGGCACGTCTTGAGGCGATGGGGGTCCGCGCCGCAGAAGTCGTTCAGATAGCGGTGCTGCGCCTTGATGAACTCCATTTCGAGGGTAGGGTCCGGGTGGCTGGCGCCCCCGGTGTGGACGATGAAGTGGACGTCGGTCCCCTCCTCGTCCATGTCACGCAGGCGTGCCTTCACGTCGTAGTCCCCGCCACCCTCGGTCGGCAGGTGCTCGCCCATGAACGTCTGGAAGTGCCGTTCCTTCCCCTCGACGGGCCCTGCTTCGCCGAGCCTGCGGGGCGGCGCGGAGCTCCACCCCTCACCGCGGCCAAATCGATACCAGTGGCGATATGGCGGCTGGCGGATCTCGCCAGCCATGCCGACGCGGATCTCGACGCGGTGCTCGTCGAGGTCGTGGATCCGCTCGCGGACGATCGGGTCGAGGTAGGGTGCGATGGACTCCGCCGACGGCCGCATGTGGGTATCGGCGTCGAATACTTTGAAACCGTCGCGCATGGCGTCCCTCCGAATGTCGCGTCGAGTCGTCCTGAAACCAACGTCGCGGACGCTGTCCGCTACATGGTGCGGGAAGTCCATCCGTCGCGGCAAGGAGCAACGATGAGGCTTACACCTTGAGGTCCCACTGGTCGGCGTTCCACGTCGGGTTGAGGCCGGCCACGTTCACGAGCTTGTTGCTGATCATGGTCGGGTCGAGGGCGAAGTAGATGCCGAGGACGACGACGTTGGAGGTCATGTGGTGGATGATCTCGGCGAGCGCCGCATTGCGCGGCTCTTTGGGAATCGTCGTCACGAACTGATCGATGAGGGCGTCCAGCTCCGGATTTTGATAGCGCGTTCGGTTGAGCCCGCGGAAGTCGTTGCCCGGCACCGGCGTGTCGCGACCGTAGTATCGCGTGACCGCGTCGGCTCCGGACGGCTGCCGGACCACCTCGAAGGCGGGTCGGGTGGCCCGATACTCGCGGTCCGGGGCGCGCTGCGGAGGGAACGTGACGGGATCCGCTGCGATGCCGAGCTGTTTCCAGTACTCGGTGACTCCGAAGAGCGTCTTTTCCTGCAGATCGTCGCCCTGGCGCGTCCGAATCTCGATCTTGAGCGGAGTGCCGCTCGTGTCTGCATACACGCCATCCGGGCGCTTGGCGTAGCCGAGCTCCTCGATCCGTTGGGCGGCGGTGCGAGGGTCGAAGTCGTAGCGGACGATGCTGTTTTCGACCGCGCCGTATTCGGGGTCGCTGGGCGAAATCAGGCTGTCCGCGACGGGCGAGAGACCCTGCTGGATCGTATCCGACATCTCTTTGCGGTTGATGGCGAGGAGCAAGGCGCGCCGCATCGTGACCTCAGAGAGGACGGCGGGTGTCGGGTTCAGCAGCTGGGGAAACAGCGCGACCCACGTCGTGCCTACCGGCGCCTCCATATGGCCGTCGGTCCACTGGTCCCGAATCTGGACTCCCCACTCCAACGAGAACCGCCCGCCCAGCGTCAGATCGACGGCGCCGGCGAGGAGATTCGCGGCGATGGTGCTCGGGTCAGGCATGAAGCTGATGTCGATCTGATCGATCTTGGGGCGGCCCAGGAAGTACCGATCGTTGGCGTCGAGGAGCATGTGCGCATTCTCGACGAACTCGTGGACGCGAAAGGGGCCAAGACCGACGTAATCGTGGGTCCAGAACGAGAGCTGGGTGAATCCGGCCGGGTCGTCGTTGTACGCGCCCTCCAGCAGGTGCCTGGGCATCGGCAGGACCGTCGACCCGGCCGTGCGGGTGAAGAGGGTGTCAGCTTTGATGTAGGGCTTGGACCAGGCGACCGTGAAGGTCAGCGGATCTGGGGTGTCGACGCGGTCGATCAAGCGGAAGGCGTTGAGCCCGGCGAGGCCGACCTGAGGATCCTGCGCCACCCGCACGCTGAACGCGAGATCATCGGACGTGAAGGGCTGGCCGTCGTGCCAGAGAACTCCCTTGCGGAGGTGCCAGGTGGTCTCCATGCGACCATCCGGCTGAACGGTCCAGAGCTGGTTCTCGATGGACGGAAGCTCCTCCGCGAGCCGGGGTCGCAGGGCTCGACGATCGTTCTCGACGGCCAGGCCGGCATGGATCAACTCCTGCAGCTCGTCGACGCCAGGCACGCTGCCGGAACCCGCCGAATTGATGGCCTGGCTCAGCGTATACGGGTTGCCGCGCATGACCGCGTTCACGACCTTCGGGCCGCTTGGGGCGGAACCGGATTGCGCCGACGGGCCGCCCGGGCTTCCCGAGGGGCCGGCGCAACCGATCATCATCGCGGCGACGATCACGGCGGGGATTAGCCCCTGTGCGGAACGCATCGGCTCCCCCTCGGGCGAGATTCTTATGATGCTCTTAAATTTACCGATTATACAGATCGGCGATGGAGGCGACGACGGATTCCGGGTCCGAGCCGCCAGATCGGTCGATGACGAACGGTTCAAACGCGTCAGGCTGAAACGGAGCGCAATCGCGAAGCTGTTGATAGACCTCCCACGTGGCATCTGACACGTTCGTCGGGTCGGCCGCCCGTGTCTCGAGCCGAGCCCGGACGGTCGCATCGTCGGCCTGAGTGAGGACGAAGAGGACGTGCGCGCCGAGGCGAGTCGCCATGCGGCGCACCAGGGCGCGCTGCCGGGCCTCCGCGAAGGTGCCGTCGAGGACGACGGACACCCCGCGCCGGAGCCAGCGAGCGCCGAGAGCGCGCACCGCCGCGTACGTTCGTCGGGTCATCTCCGGCGTATAGAGGCCAGCGCCGAACGCCGCGGTTGGGTGTTCGGTGGGAGCGAGGCGCGCGAGCTGCTTGCGCACCACGTCCGTTGAGATGGGCACCAGCGCGAGTCGGCGCGCGAGCGTACGGGCCAGGGTCGTCTTGCCCGTGCCGGGGAGGCCGCAGGTCACGAGGATCAGCGGGCGCGGGGCGCCGCCGGCGTAGGCGAAGGCGAGATCGAAGTACGCGCGCGCCTCAGCGGTGATCTCCTGCCGGGTCGGATCTGGGAGACTGGCCTCCGCGAGGCGCAGGCTCAGCACTTTGCCCCGAACGAACGCCCGATAGCACTTGTAGAAGTCAAGGAGCGTGCCGACTTCGCTGTCCGATGATCGGCGGACGTACTCGTCCACGAAGATCCAGCCCAGGTCAGCCCGGCCGGCGTGGTCCAGGTCCATGCTCAGGAAGGCGACCTCCGCCGCCACATCCCCGCAGCGATAGCCCGCCGCGAACTCGATGCAGTCGAAGGCCACGATCCGGTCGTCCACCAGGCAGATGCTGTTGGAGTGGAGGTCCCCGTGGCCATCGCGAACGCGATGGGTGGCGATCCGTCGAGTGAACAGCCGGTCATTTGCGTCGAGGAAGCGGCCCACGTATCGCCGAATCACTTTCAGCTCCCACGACGGCAGCGTGACCTCGAGGTAGGGCTCGATCTCGCGAAGGTTGCCCTGCCAGTGGGCGTCGATGTTGGAGCGGTCGCCGTACTCATCGACCCCGGGACCGGTCGCGGCCGTCGCGTGGAATCGGGCCACCATCCGGGCGATGCGGCGGATCAACGCGGGGGTGGCCTCCTCGCGCGCGAGCAATCGGGAGAGCATGCCCTCCGCGGGGAGCCGTCGCATCCAGACCGCTCGCTCCAGCACGCGGCCGGGTCCGCCGACGCGAATCTCTCCATCGCGCTCGACGACGTCCACGACGCCGAGGTACACGTCCGGGGCCATGCGGCGGTTGAGCTGGACCTCCGCCTCGCAGTTGGCCGCCCGCCGCGCGAAGGTCGAGAAGTCGACGAACCCGAGCGTGACCGGCTTCTTGAGCTTGTAGGCGTAGGGCCCGGCGAGAACGACCCATGACACGTGGGTCTCGTGGAGCTCCAGGTCGTGGGCGGGGTGGGGATAGGCCTCGGGGCGAAGCAGCCCGCGAATGATGGGGGGCAGCCGCGCTACGTCGGCCACGGCCGGCTCGCTCCCAGTAGCGACTCCCACGCTTCGCGGGAGATGTCTGCCTGGTTCACGGTTGGCGCCGGCAGCGCCGTATCGATGTCGCCGCGATTCCATTAATCATTCGCGGATTATCACGTCTCTTCGGCCTGGCGGATCGCTTTCCAGAGCTTGGGCGCGGTGAAGGGCATGTCGATCTGGGTAATAGCGAGCGGAGCGAGCGCGTCCATGACCGCGTTGGCCACCGCGGCGGGGGAGCCATTGGTCCCCGCCTCGCCCACGCCTTTGACGCCGAGGGGATTAAACGGGTTGGGGGTGACGGTCTCGCCGAGGACGAGCTTGGGCATGTCAGACGCCCGGGTGACCGCGTAGTCCATGAGGGAGCCGGTGAGGGCCTGCCCCGTCTCGTCGTAGAGCATGTGCTCGCGGAAGGCCTCGCCGAGGCCCTGCGCGACGCCGCCGTGGATCTGGCCCTCCACGATCATGGGGTTCACGATGACGCCGCAATCGTCCACCAGGACAAGCGTCTCAACGGTCGGCGACCCGGTGTCTCGATCGATGCGCACGGAGGCGATGTGGGTGCCAAAGCCCCATGCCTCGCGACGCGGGTCAAAGAAGACCGTCTCCTGGAGGCCCGGCTCGAGTCCTGGCGGCACGCGCCCGGAGTAGGCGGCCGCAGCGATCTGCCGCCAGGTGATGGTTCGGTCGGGAACGCCGGAGACCGCGAAGCCGCCGTCCGCTTGGACGACATCCTCCGGGGCGACCTCGAGCAGGTGACCGGCGATCTTGCGCGCCTTGTCGACGATCCGCTCGGTGGCGAGGCCGAGGGCGCCGCCGCCCATCACGGTGCTTCGGCTGCCGAATGTGCCGGTGCCTTGCTGGACGGCGACGGTGTCACCGTGCTGGATGGTGACGTGGTCCATGGACGTGCGGAGCCGCTGAGCGACGATCTGCGCGAAGACCGTCTCGTGGCCCTGGCCGTGGGTACTGGATCCGGTGAGCACGGTGATCTCGCCGGTTCGCTCGATTCTCACCGTGCCGCTCTCGAATCCCGCGCCTCCGCTGGGCTCGACGAAGGTGGAGACGCCGACGCCCACCAGCTCGCCTCGTGCGCGGCGCGCGTCGCGGTCGCGGATCAGCTCGTCATACCTCGACATGCGGATCGCCTCGTCCAGCGATCGCTCATAGTCGCCAGAGTCGTACTCCACACCGACCGCGGTGCGATAGGGGAACTGATCGGGGCGGATGAAGTTCTTGCGGCGAATCTCGATTCGATCGATCCCCAGCTCGCGCGCGGCCTGGTCGGCCAGGCGCTCGATGTTCAGGACCGCCTCGGGTCGGCCAGCGCCCCGGTACGGACCGGTCGGGACCGTGTTGGTAAAGACGGCGACGACCTCGACCTGGACGTTGCGAATCTGATAGCAGCCCGGCGCCATCGCCATCATGCGTTGGGGTGGGCCCGCAGTGCTCGACTGGAGGTAGGCGCCGAGATTCGCGACGACGCGGACTTTCAGGCCGAGCATGGTGCCGTCCCGGCGAAGCGCCAGCTCGGAGGTCATGGCCTGGTCGCGGCCCTGGATTGTCGTGAGAAAGTCCTCGTTGCGCGTCGCGACCCACTTCACCGGCCGCCGCAATTGGAGGGCGAGGTGGCACGCGAGCACGTCCTCTCGGTAGAGCGGCCCTTTGCTGCCGAAACCTCCACCCACATCCGGCGCGATGGCGCGGATGCGATTCTCGGGAAAGCCGAGCACCGTCGCGAGGTCGGCGCGCACGCGGTGCGGGCCCTGACTCGAGAGCCACACCGTGAGGCTTTCGCCGAACGGGTCCGGGCTGGCGACGACGCCGCGCGGCTCGAGGGCCATGGCCACCTGGCGCGGGCTGGCGATGTGGAGCCGGGTCACAAGGTCCGCCTCGGCGAAGGCGCGCTCGACGTCGCCGCCCTCGCGTCGGGCCACGTAGCACACGTTGCTGTCGAGCTCCTCGCGAGCGAGCGGCGCGCCCGGGGCGAGGGCCTCTTCTGCGTTGGAGACCGAGGGGAGCGGCTCGTACTCGACGCGGATCGCGTTGACCGCGTCCTGAGCGATGGCTCGGCTCGTCGCCACCACCGCCGCGATCGGGACGCCCACGGCGTGGACCGCGCCCCGGGCGAGCACGGGATGGGGTGGCACCTTCATGCCGGGAACCATCTGCTGGGCGGTGATGTTCAGGCGCTCCGGGAGGTCGTCCCCGGTCACCACGGCCTCGACGCCCGACAATCCCCGGGCCGCGCTGACGTCGATGGCGGTAATGCGAGCGTGGGGGTGCGGGCTTCGCAGGAAAGCCAAGAAGAGCATGCCGGGAAGCTGCACGTCGTCGACGAATCGACCGGTGCCCGATACGAGACGGGGATCTTCGACCCGCCGAATCGACGCGCCGATGAGGCCGTCGGCGGAGTGACCGACGGCGGGACCGTCCCCGTGGGTGCTCGTCATATCGACCTCCGTGGTTGAGAGCGTGGACATGAACTGCGCCGCGCCCGTTCGATGGACTTCGTCATCGCCGGCCGAGCCTCACGCGGGGAGCCGGGCGACGGCCGATTCGATGGCGCGCCGAGCCAGGACTGTGGCGAGGTGGCGCTTGTACTCCGCGCTGGCGTAGGGGTCGTCGTCTGGGTCCGTGCCCTCGGCTGCGCGGCTGGCGGCCGCGGCGATGGCGTCCGGCGTGACGGGCGCGCCCTGTAGCGCCTCCTCGACGCCGCGTGCGCGCGTTGGACCGCCGCCGAGCCCGCCCAGCGCGATCCTGGCGGACTCGAAGGCGCCGTTCGGGGCCCGTCGAACCAGCGCGCCCGCGCTCACCAGAACGTAGCCCGAAGCCGGATGCCCGAGCTTGGCGTAGGCAGTCGCCACGTTTCGCGGCGGGATGGGGATGCGGACCTCGGTCAGGATCTCGTTCGGCGCGAGGGCTGTCGTGAAAAACCCGGTAAAGAACTCGTCGGCTTGGACGAATCGGCGGCCATTGGCCGAGGCGAGCGCGAAGGTCGCGTCGAGGGCCGTGAGGATGACCGGCTCGTCGGCGCCCGGGTCCGCGTGGGCGGCGCTCCCGCCGATGGTCCCGCGGTTCCGGACCTGCACGTCGCCGATCAGGCTCGCCGCGTCGGCGAGGCCTGGCAGATGCTGGCGCACGAGGGGAGACTCAGCGAGGTCGGCGTGCACCGTCAACGCTCCAATGACGAGCGTCTCCCCGTCGACGCGAACGCCGGCAAGTTCGGGAACGCGGCCGAGATCGATGAGCGAACCCGGTTCGGAGAGGCGAAGCTTCATGGCCGGGATCAGACTGTGGCCGCCTGCCAGCAGCTTGGCCTCGCCGGACAGCCGAGTCAGCAGGTCCAACGCCTCTTCCAGGGAGCGGGGCGCGACGTAGGTGAAGCTAGCCGGGTACATGCTGGCCTCGCAGCCGCTGCGCTGCCCACCGCACTGACTTCACGATGTTCACGTAGCCGGTGCAACGGCAGATGTTTCCTTCGAGGGCGTGCGCGATCTCCGCGTCCGATGGGTCCGGATTCGCGCGCAGGAGCGCCACGGCGCTCATGATCATGCCCGGTGTGCAAAAGCCGCACTGGAGTCCGTGCTCTTCTCGGAACCCCTCCTGCACCGGGTGAAGCGTTCCCCGGGGAGCCAGGCCTTCGATCGTGGTGATCTCGCGACCCTGCGCCTGTACGGCGAGGATCGTGCAGGACTTCACGGCCCGTCCATCCAGCAGCACCGTGCACGCCCCGCACTGGCTCGTGTCGCACCCGATGTGGGTCCCGGTGAGCCCGAGGCGCTCTCGGATGAGCTGAACGAGGAGGAGCCTCGCCTCCACATCCTCCGCTCGTGGCTCGCCGTTCACGGTGAGCTGAACGCGATGGAGCGCGCCTCGTTGGTTCTGAACCGCCGTCACAGCATGCGCTCCAGGCGGTCGAGGGTCTCCATCGCGGGCAGGCACTGGGCGACGCTGGAGTTGGGCTCCCGTCCCTCCTTGATCGCAGCGAAGAACTCGCGGTCCTCGATCTCAACGCCGTTGAGGGAGACGTCGACCTTCGATACGTCGATGGGATGCTCGTACCCGTCTACGAGGTCGTCGTAGCGCGCGATGTAGGTTCCGTTGTCGCAGATATATCGGAAGAACGAGCCGAGCGGCCCGTCGTTGTTAAACGAAAGCGAGAGGGTGCAGATGGCGCCGGAGGGGACTTTGAGGATGGCGCTCATGTCCATCGCGATGCCGAGCTCCGGATGGATAGGACCCTGCAGGGCGTATGCCTGCGATGCGACCTCGCCCGTCTGGTACTGAAAGAGATCGACGGTGTGGCACGCGTGATGCCAGAGCAAATGGTCCGTCCAGCTTCGCGGCTGGCCCAGGGCGTTCATGTTGGTGCGGCGAAAGAAGAAGGTCTGGACGTCGAGCTGCTGGATCGTCAGCTCGCCAGCCTGGATTCGTTTCCGGACCCACTGGTGGCTCGGGTTGAAGCGGCGGACGTGGCCGGCCATCGCGACGACTCCCGTCTCCCGCTGGACGGCGAGGATCCGCCGTGAGTCCTCGAGCGAGTCCGCCATGGGGATCTCGATGAGGACGTGCTTCCCGGCGCGCATGCACTGCACAGCCTGCTGCGCGTGGACTTGCGTGGGGCTTGCCAGGATGACGGCCTCCACGCCGGGCTGGGCCAGGCTCTCCGAAAGGTTCGACGTCCAGTGGGGAATGCCGAACTTCTTGGCGACCGCCTCGGTGCTCTCCGGCCTCCCGCCGGTGAGGGTGACGACCTCGACGCCCTCGATGTTCTGGAGGGCTTCGAGGTGCCTCGTGCCAAACGCTCCCTGGCCGGCGACACACACTTTCATGCTTCCCTCATCGCCTGAGCATTTTCGAGAATGATGGTTCCCACGGCCGTGTTCGAGGCCGGCACGTGGTAGAAGCGGTACACCTCGCGGACCTGGTCGTCGAGGGCACCGCGCATGATGAGCCACATGACCAGCTCGACGGATTCCGACCCCGCCTCGCGCATGTACTCCACGTGGGGCATGCGAACGAGGGCCTGCGGGTCGGCGGTGAGATTATCGAGGAAACGCCGATCGAACTCCTTGTTGATGAGGCCGGCTCGGGGCCCCTGGATCTGATGCGACATCCCGCCGGTGCCGAGCACGACCACCCGCAGGTCTCGATCGAACGTCTCCACCGCGCGGCGAATGGCCTGCCCCAGGGCGAAGCAGCGATGGCCGGTGGGTGGCGGATACTGCACCACGTTGACGGCGAGCGGGATCACCGGGCACGGCCAGGCGGCGGGCTGCCCGAACATCAGAGACATGGGAACGGTGAGTCCGTGATCGACGGGCATGTTGTTGACGATGGTGATGTCGAACTCGTCGAGGATTACGGATTGGGCGATGTGCCAGGCCAGCTCTGGGTGCCCCTTGACCACCGGCACGGGACGGGGTCCCCACCCCTCGTCGGCCGGCGCGAACTCCTCCGCGCAGCCGAGCGCGAAGGTTGGGATGATCTCGAGCGAGAACGCGGAGGCGTGATCATTGTAGATGAGGATGAGCACGTCGGGCTTCGTCGAAGCGAACCACTGCTTCGCGGGCTCGAAGCCCTGGAACAGCGGGGCCCAGTAGGGGTCCTGCGTGCGACCGTGGTCGAGGGCCGCGCCGATCGCCGGGACGTGCGAGCACCCGGCGCCCGCGATGATCCTAGCCACGCGCCTGCTCCTTCTTGCTGCGATTGCCCTCGATGGAGCGGCCGCCGCGCAGCATCATTTCGGCGTAGGATTCCTGGGTCATACCGGTCATCTCCGCGGCGATCTGTTGAAACGTCAGACCGTCGCAGGCGGCGATCTTGGACGTGAAGTAGATGTTTCCGCCAAGATAGATCATCGCGTTCCAGTCCCTCCGGAGCACCGCCTGGCGCTGCTCCTCGGTCATGGGAAAGCGCGCCAGATACGCTGCCGGATCCGACTTGAACGCGTCACGGTTCTCGGGCTTCATGAGCGACATGCAGAACATGTTCAGGTGATAGCCTTTCCGCGAACGCTCGGCGTCGAAGACGGTGGTGCCGGGAATATCATCATAGTCATGCTGCACAGCCATCGATCTCGTCCTCGGATGGGGATTTATGCCTGGTGTAGCTCAATGGTACCGCGAACGTGGCAGGCAGTCTTACGGTATCTGAGACGCGCCATGGCGTCGGCGCTCGGTTGTGTAGCCTATACTCTCGCGTGCAACACGTATAGACGAGGCAAGGCGTGGAACCAACGTTGGTGAAACTCGCGTTCTGGCACGTGCGTGCTGCGAGGTAGCCGCTTGGCCCTTATCGAGCTTGTCACCCACGTCCACGACGTGATCGCCGCGTTTGCGACGGGAAAGCTCGTCCTCATCGTGGACGACGAGCGCGAGCACGAGGGCGACGTGGCCATCGCGGCGAATCGCGTGGACGCCGCCGCAGTGACCTTCATGGCCACGCAGGCGCGCGGGCTGGTTTGCGTGCCGATGCTGGGCTCCCGACTGGATGAGCTGGAGCTGCCGTTGATGGCGGGGCCGCGGCGCACCAGCGACCTGCCGGCGTTCACGGTCTCGGTGGACGCGCGGGAGGGGGTCACGTCCGGGATCTCCGCGGAGGACCGAGCGAAGACGGTCCGCGCCCTCATCGACCGGCGGACGCAGCCGACGGACCTCATTCGTCCCGGCCACGTGTTCCCATTGCGGTACGAGGAGGGTGGGGTCCTGACCCGGCCCGGGCATACGGAGGCGGCGGTCGATCTCGCGCGGCTGGCCGGGTGTTATCCGGCCGCGGTGATCTGCGAGGTGATGAACGACGACGGGACCATGGCGCGGCGTGGACAGCTCGAGCCCTTCGCGGAGCGGTACCAGCTTCCGGTCATCACCATCGCCCAGATCATCGAGTACCGTCGGCGCACCGAGGCAATGCAGCTCTTCCGGGGCAACTGACCGCGGGCCCAGGGCGGGCGCTTCGCGAGACGGGGAATTTTGCTCCGCCAGAGTACAATACCAACCATGAACGCGCTGGATGAGGTGACGCTCACCCCCACGGCCTTGCTGGCCGTGGACGTCGTCGTGTTCACGCTGCGGCCGGCTCCTGTCGAGCAATCGTGGCAGGTGCTCCTGGTGCGGCAATCCGATGCAGGCCACCCGCCGCAGCCGAGGATGCGCCATGCCGTGGAGCTGCGAGATGTCGCCAGTGCGGGGAGCGAGGGCGTGCGCTACGCGCTGCCCGGGGTGCTGGTTGAGGCGGACGAGACCTTCGACGGCGCCGCGCGGCGCGCGCTGGCCGTGAAGGCCGGGCTCGACGCGCGCGACTGGTACCTGGAGCAGCTCGCAACCTTCGGCAGCCCCACCCGCGACACGCGGGCCCGCGTCGCCTCCGTCGCGCACATCGCCCTGGTCAGGAGCGACGACCTGGCATTCAGCTCGAGCGCCGCGGCGGACGCCGTGGAGTGGCACCCGGTGGGGGAGATCCCCTGGGACGCCCTCGCCTTCGACCACGCCGCGATGTTGCGCGAGGCGATCCAGCGGGTACGGGGCAAGGTCCGATACGCCTGGGTGCTGTTCCAGCTCCTCCCACCAGTTTTCACGATATCCGAGCTACGGGCCGCATACGCGGCGATCCGGGATCCCGACGTCATGCACCTGAGCACCTCGAACATGCGCAAGCTCTTCGGGCGGCTCATCGAGCGGGGCATGCTCGTTCCCGTCGGGGAGCGGGCGCAGGCGAAGGGTCGGGGCAGACCGGGCGATCTCTTTCGCTTCAGCGGCCCCTTGACGGGCACCTGGGCGCGCGAGCTTCCCTGGTAGCGCACGTCGGTCGCCTTGGGAGGAAACGCGGCGACGAATTCTGCTCATTCATATCAAAAATCGTCGACGGAGGTGATGATATGGCCCTCCAGGAACATGGCTTCCACGGTGCCGAGTCGTCGTTGGGCGTTTCGCTCAACGGAAGCGTTGACACGGGCAGCCTTCTCGAAGAGATTCGGGCCCTCAGAACGGAGCGGAACGCCGTGATCCTGGCCCACAACTATCAGGTCCCCGAGATCCAGGACGTGGCCGACTACGTTGGCGACTCCCTCGGCCTCGCCCAGGCGGCGGCCAGGACCGACGCGGACGTGATCGTCATGTGCGGCGTGTACTTCATGGCGGAGACCGCCAAAATCCTCTGCCCGGACCGCGTGGTGCTCATCCCCGACCGCGCCGCCGGTTGCTCGCTGGCGGACTCGATCACCGTGGGACAGCTTCGCGCGTGGAAGGCCGAGCACCCTGGCGCGGTGGTCGTCGCCTATGTGAACACGAGCGCGGCGGTGAAGGCGGAGAGCGACTACTGCGTGACCTCTGGCAACGCGGAAGAGGTCGTCCGGTCAATTCCTGCCGATCGCGAGATCCTGTTCCTGCCGGACATGTTTCTCGGCGCGCACGTGGAGCGGGCCACGGGACGGACGATGCACGTGTGGATGGGCGAGTGCCACGTCCACGCCGGGATCCGCCCGGACGAGATCGAGCGGCGCCGGGCGGCGGACCCGGAGGTGGATCTCCTCATCCACCCGGAGTGCGGCTGCACCGCGCAGATGGTGTGGGCGCGCTCGGGTGGTGTCATCGGCTCGACGCGCTCGTTCCTGCTGTCCACCGAGAAGATGCTGTCCCACGCGCGATCGTCGCCGCGAAGTCGCTTTCTCGTGGCGACGGAGACCGGCATGCTCCACCGCCTTCGCAAGGAGCTGCCCGAAAAGTCCTTCGAGGCGGCGGATCCGGGCGCCGTGTGCCGATACATGAAGATGATCACGCCCCTGAAGCTGCGGAACACGCTGCGCGACCTGGCGCCGCGCGTCGAGGTGCCCGGCGAGGTCGCATCGCGCGCGCGGGTGGCGATCGATCGTATGCTTGCGGTGCCGGCGACGCGCCCGAGCTTTGAGTAAGCGTGGAAGGAGGTGCCCATCCATGCGAACGCTTGCAGACCTCCGATCGATGCAGGCCGCGTGCGACACGTGGAACACGCGGCTGGTGGGATACCACGACCTGGATGGGCACGGCGACGGGATGCAGCTCGTCAAGGTGGGGCGGTACCTCTACGTGGCCCACGTGGGCACGAGCGAGATGGCGCTCTCGATCCTCGACTGCGCGGACCCGTCGAGCCCCCGGCTGCTGCGCCAGCTCCCCCATCCGCCGAACACGCACCGCCACAAGGTGCAGGTCGTGGGGAACGTCCTGATCCAGAACAACGAGCAGGTCGCCTATTCCACGGACTTCCCGAACGTGCCACCCGTCACCGGGATCGACGTGTTCAGCCTCGACGACCCGACGGACCCAAAGCAGATCGGATTCCATCCCGTGGGCGGGCGTGGCGTGCATCGCATGTGGTTTCGCGAGGCGCCCTATGCGCACGTGGCCGCGTGGCTGCCGGGCGCGCGGGCTCGCGGCTATCAGATCGTCGACCTATCGGAACCGGCCGCGCCCCGGGTGGCCGGTGAGTGGTGGCTGCCGGGCTCGAAGGATGGCGATCTGGATCCATGGACGCCCCTGACCGAGAACGCCCACTACCAGGTGCACGGCGCGATTCCCTGCGGCGACCGCGCCTACGTCTCGTGCACCGACGCGGGAATGGCGATCCTCGACATCTCGGACATGGGCGCGCCGAAGGTGGTGAGCCGGATCAACTGGAGTCCGCCGTATGGCGGATACGCCCACACCAGCTTCCCGCTACCGGAGCGAGGGCTCGTGGTGCAGGTGTGCGAATCCGTCAAGAGCACGCTGGCGGAAGACGGAGACAAGCGCATCTGGCTGATCGACGTGCGCGACGAGCGCCAGCCGGTGATCATCAGCAGCTTCCCGCGCCCGGTGCCACCGACGGGCGCGCCGTACGCCAGCTACGACGAGCGGCCGCTCCGGTTCGGGCCGCACAACATCCATGAGAACTACCCGGGCAGCTTCCAGAGCGATCGGCGGATCTATTCCACGTGGTTCAACGCGGGGCTGCGGGTGACGGACATCGGCGACGCCGATCGCCCGACGGAGATCGGGTACTTTGTCCCGCCCCCGCCACCCGGGCAGCGGGCGCCCCAGATCAACGACGTATACGTGGACGCGGACGGGCTGATCTACGTGACCGATCGGATCAGCGGCGGGCTGTACGTGGTGGAGTACACGGGAGGATAGGCCCGGTGGCCCCCTATCCCAGCCTGGCCCCGCAAGGGGGTAGGGGCTCAGCGCGGGCGCTTTCGCGAACTCGGGGCGTGCGAGCCTACTCCATGCTCAGCGTGTTGGGGGCGAACAGCTCCTCGACCTCGTAGCGGCGCGGGATGACGCCCTGCTCCACGTTGTACCGAATCATCGTGGACAGGGTGGCGCGGTTGGCCGCGACGCCGTAGGGGAAGGGGTCGGGCCCGACCATGCCCTTCAGCTTTACGACGTTCTCGTCCTGGGGGGTGAGGTCCGTCGCCGTGTTGAGACGCTGGAGGTACTCGCGCTTCGCGCGCGCGAAGGCGTCGAACAGGGCCGTCGTGACCCAGCCGTGGTCCTTGAGCACGGAGTTCTTCACCACCACCATGTGGTTGATGGGGTAGACGCCCGTGCGGCGGAAGAAGGAGATGGCGGCATCCTGGGCGTTGGGAATCAGCGGCGCGACGTCGGGTGAATCGATGGGGCCGGTGCCGATGGCGGCCGCGATGTCGCCCGAGAGCAGGAGCTCCTTGAGGTCGGTCTCCGGCGCGACTTTCTGCACGTTGCGGGGGAGCTTGAACTCCTGGACGTGCTCCTCGTCGGGGACCACCCACGTGATCTTACTGAGATCGACCCCGTACTCGTTGGCGAGGATGCCGCGCACCCAGATCCCGCCGGTTACGGTGTATGCGCGGACGCCGACCCGCTTGCCCTCGAGGTCGGTGGGCTGGGAGACCCTGCTCCGGGTGTTGACGAGGATCGAGCCGTGCTGAAACGAGCGAAGCGGGAAGATCGGGATGGCGGTGAAGGGCTTGTTGAAGGCCTTGGCGCAGATGTAGGTCGAGATCGCCATCTCGGAGATGTCGAACTCCTCGTTGCGGATCATCCGGCGGAAGGCCGCGATGATGGGCGTGACCTCGACGTGGTCGAGGGTGATGCCCTGGGGTGCGATCGAGCCATCCTTGAGGGCCCGGGTATGGCCGTAGGTGCCGATGGCGGTCTTCAGGGTCAGCGGCTGCGTCTGCATACTGCGCCTCCTCGGATGGTGATCAAGCGTCCGAGGATAGCACACGGATCGCAGGGCCGCGAGGAGCGGCCGCGACGGCGGGGACCGTCAGTGGCCAAGGGGCCACGGTGGCGCGTCACGCGTGGGCTGGGGCGCTCTGCTTCGGGTCGATGGGAGCCGCGCCGGCGCGTCAGGCGTGGGCTGGGGCGCTCTGCTTCGGGTCGATGGGAGCCGCGCCGGCGCGTCAGGCGTGGGCCGGGGCGCTCTGCTTCGGGTCGATGGGAGCCGCGCCGGCCCAGTGGCCGAGGTCGATCTCGATGTTCTCGATGCCGGTGTACTTCACCTCGTAGTTCACCGGGCCCATGTCGATGCGGTTCATCTGGGTGGCGCCGAGCGCCTCGAGGCGCTGCCGCGTGGCGGCCTCGTCCGCGACGGTAAAGCCGATGTGCTCGATGCCGGGGCGCGGGACCTTGCCGTCGCCGCGGGCGATGCGCATGGGCAGGATCGTGATGTTCAGTGTGCCGTCGGTCAGGTCGACGGCGCCGTTGGATCGGCGCTGGACGATCTCCATCTCGAGGCCCTGCACGAAGAAATTGGCCATGGCCTCGACGTCCTCGGATCGGTACGCGATGTGCCGGATCTTGCCCACGGAATCACCTCCCGCTGCGGTCGTCGCCGCAAGCTTACCACGCGGGAAACGTGCCGGGGCGATTACAATCGAGCGTTGATCGTATTGCGTTTGGGGGTGGGATCGTGTCGATCGAGCTGACCGTCTTCAGCGACTTCATCTGACCGTGGTGCTACGTCGGCCAGGCTCGGGTCGACAGGCTGGCGCGGGAGTACGACGTAGTCGTACGCTACCACGCCTTCGATCTGCATCCGGGTATCCCGCTCGAGGGTCAGAAGATCCCCTGGGACCCGGCGACGATGGCGGCGCGGCGTGGGCGTTTCGCCGAGGCGGCGGCTGCCGAGGGTCTGGAGGTGGGGGAGCGCACCCACTGGTACAATTCCGCGCCGGCGCACCAGGCCGCCCTGTGGGCCGATGAGCGGGGGAAGGGCGCGGAGTTTCGTCACCAGGTGTTTCGCGCCTACTTCGTGGACGATCGCAACATCGGCTCGGCCGACGTGCTGGGCGAGATCGCGACCGGGCTTGGATTGGACGCGGCGGGTCTCCGGTGCGCGCTCTCGGAGGAGGCGTACGCGGGGCGGGTGGAGCAGGAGTACGAGGCGGCGCGGGAGCTGGGCGTGACGGCGGTGCCGACGTTCGTGGCCGGCGGGTACGCCGTGGTGGGCGCGCACCCGTACGAGAGCTTCGAGCGGCTGATGGAGGCGGTCGGCGGGCAGCGGCGAGGTTAGAGGGGCGCCGCTGGGACGCACGCAAGGACGTGGCCGACCACGGGCGAGGCGCCGTGGTTTGTGCCCGGTAGGCAAAGCAGGGTGAGATAAAAGCCCAGGCCTCGTGCTATTCTCGATTAGAACAAACGTTCTATCGAGGATGCCGTGGCCGAGTCCAGCGACCAGCTACTCTCCCCGCGCGAGGAGGGCCTCCGCCGACTCCTCGCCGACATCGAGCTGTTCAGCCGCCACGTCGTCGGCGTGCCGCTTCGTCCCTATCAGCTCGAGCCGGCTCGGGCGATTCTCGACTCCGTTCTCCACCATCGCGGCCGAACCTTCACCGTGATGATGAGCCGCCAGGCCGGCAAGAACGAGCTTTCCGCCCAGCTCGAGGCGTACCTCCTCAATCTCTTCCAGCGCACCGGCGGCGTCGTGGTCAAGGCCGCGCCCACCTTCCGTCCGCAGATCGTGAACAGCATCCTGCGGCTCGAGCGGACGCTGGAGAACGGCCTGAACCGCGGCCGCTGGACACGCCAGCTCGGCTCGATGATCCAGCTCGGCCGCGCGCGCGTCTCCTTCTTCTCCGGCGAGCCGGAGAGCCACGTCGTCGGCGCCACCGCCAGCCTCCTCCTCGAGGTCGATGAGGCGCAGGACTTCGACGAGGAGAAGTACCTGAAGGACTTCCGCCCCATGGGCGCCACGACGAACGTGACGACGGTGCTCTATGGGACGGCCTGGACGGCCGACACCCTGCTGGAGCGGGCGCGCCGCGAGAACGTGCGCCTGGAAGCGGCGGACGGCGAGCGCCGCGACTTTCGCTACCCCTGGTACGTGGTGGCGGCCCACAACCCAGACTACCGCGCCTATGTCGAGGCGGAGATGGCGCGGATGGGGCCGGAGCACCCGCTGGTCCGCACCCAGTATCTGCTCGACGCCGTCGAGAACGGGGGCCGCTTCCTCTCGGAGACGCAGCTCGCTCAGCTTCGGGGCGAGCATCCGCGGCTGGCGAGCCCGGGGGGTACCCCCCTCCCCGACCCTCCCCCGCAAGGGGGGAGGGGAGAGATAGCCCCCTCACCCTCCCCCTGTCCCCCACGCGTGGGGGACAGGGGACTCTTCGGTGATCGGCCCGCGCCCGATTCCGCGGGGGAGAGGGGACTCTACGTCGCCGGGATCGACGTGGCGGGGGAGGACGAGCAGGCGGAGGACTCTGCCCTCCGGTCGCTCAAGCCGCGCAAGGATTCGACCGCCGTCACCATCTGCGCCGTCACGTGGGCCCCCCTACCCCGACCCTCCCCCGCGAGGGGGGAGGGAGGCACTGGAGGCGGCTCCCCCGCGAGGGGGGAGGGAGGCACTGGAGGCGGCTCCTCCGCGAGGGGGGAAGAGGACCGCGGGGATAGTGGCGCGGCCTTCTCTCCCGAGCCGGTGCGGCTCGCGCCTCGTGCCTCTCTGGCAGAACCCACGATTCACATCGTTCAGCACTACTGGTGGACGGGACGGAAGCACCGCGAGCTGTTCCCTCAGCTCGTCGACCTGCTGAAGCACGTCTGGGGCTGCCGCGCCGTGGTGATCGACGCCACCGGCGTCGGCGCCGGGGTGGCGAGCTTCCTGGTCGGCGCCCTGCCGGGCGTGGCGCGGCCGTTCCTCTTCACCGCGGCCTCGAAGAGCGCCCTGGGCTACGGGCTGCTGGGGGCGATCAACGGCGGCCGCTTGAAGATGTACGCGGAGGGCGGCAAGCCCGGCTCCACGGCGTCCCCGGAGAGCGCGGAGTTCTGGGAAGAGATGCGCCTCGCGCAGTCCACGCTGCACGAGAACCAGCGCCTCTCCTTCTTCGTCGACCCGCGCGAGGGCCACGACGACCTGCTGATGTCCCTCGCGCTGGCGGTGGAAGCCGCGGCCGGGACGCAGCCCCGCGTCGCCCGCGGGCTGAGGGCCGCGCGATGAGGATGATCGCCCGCGCCCTGCCCCTTCCCCGTCGACAGGGTCCGGATGAGCCGGGGCTCGCACTGCTGGCGCAGCTCCGGGCGCGCGACGCCGGGCGGCTGCGCGGATACCAGGACCTGCTCGACTTCTACGACGGGACGCACTTCACTCGGCCCCGCCGCGGGCGAACGAGCCTCGTGGTGAACTACGCCCGGGCCGTGGCGGACAAGGGCGTCGCGTACCTCTTCGGCCGCGGCGTGCGGTTCTCCGTCCCCGTCGAGCGCGAGGAGGCTGCCCCCACCCCACCCTCCCCCGCTGCGGCAGGGAAGGGTGCAAGTTCACCCCCCTCTCCCGCCGTGGCACGAGAGGGAGCCCTTCCGTTGCCTCGCCCCCCTCTGGGGGGAGAGGCCGGCCGCGCCGACAAGGCGCGGGCGGGAGAGGGGGCACCCGGGGCGGGGGAGGAAAAGGCGCGCGCGGCCGAGCGGCTCCTGAATCGCATCGCCGAGGAGAACGACCTGGATCTGGTGCTGCTCCAGGCCGCGACGAACGCCTCGGTGCTGGGCGACGCCGTGCTGAAGGTCCTCTGGGACGCGGCGGGGCGCGTGCGCGTGGTGAACGTGGATCCTTTCTGCTTCTTTCCCACCTGGGCGAGCGACGATATCGCCACACTCCGCGAGGTCGTCCTCGCCGGGCGCGTCAGCGCGGCCGAGGCCGCCGAGCGCTTCGGCGTGACTCGAGGCCCCGCGCCGAGCGGGAGCGCGGCGGCCCCGGCGATGCTGGACACCATCGAGCGATGGACCGATGCGCGCTTCCAGCTCGTCGTGGGAGACCAGGTCGTGCGAGATGGGCCGAACCCCTACGGGTTCATCCCCTTCGTGCACGTGGCCAACCTCCAGCCCCCGAATAGCGCCTGGGGCGTGTCGGACCTGGCGCAGCTCATCGCGCTGAACCGCGAGCTGGACGAGCGCATGAGCGACCAGGCCGACCTGATTCGCTACCACGCGGACCCGCCGGTCGTGTTTCGCGGCATCGAGGAGCACTCGGACCTGCCCGTCGGCCCGGGAACGGTGTGGGACCTCCCGCGCGACGCCGACGTGGCGCTCCTGGAGTGGCGGGGCAACGCGCCTGCCCTCCAGGACCACATCGAGCGCGTGCTCCGAGCCATCTACGACGTGTCCGAGACGCCGCGAACGAGCTTCGGCGACTCCGGCCGCCTGCTCTCGGGCGTGGCGTTGGAGACCGAGCTGCAGCCGCTGGTCCATCGCACGCTGCGCAAGCGGGTGGGCTGGAGCGCGGCGCTGCGCCGATGCGCGCGCATGGTGCTAACGCTCGTCGAGCGGTTCGAACCCGGCCGCGCGCCCGGGGCGTTCGCGCCGTACCGCGCCCAGGTGATCTGGCCGCAGATGCTCCCGCGCGACGACGACGCCGACGCACAGCGGAACTTGAGTCTGGTGCAGGGGGGATTGCGCTCGCACCGCGGGGCGATGGAGGCCCTGGGCGATCTGGACCCGGAGGTCGAGCTGGAGCGCGTCCGAGCGGATCGGGCCTTTCTCGATCCGCCGAGGACGGTGCTGTGAGGGGCGCCATGCTGAGCGCGGCGAAGCATTGTTGTCAGGCGAGATCCTTCGGGCTTCGCCCTCAGGATGACCGTTTCGTCAGACGCCATCAGGATGGCCGTTTCGTCAGACGCCATCAGGATGGCCGTTTCGTCAGACGCCCTCAGGATGGCCGTTTCGTCAGACGCCATCAGGATGGCCGTTTCGTCAGACGCCCTCAGGATGGCCGTTTCGTCAGATGGCCTACGGCCGTGCGCCAGCTCGACCAGGGCTGATCCAGAGATGAGCGAGACGATGAGCAGGACGTGGAGAGACACGGAGGTGAGCACACGATGCGGGCGATGCGCGGGGCCGATGTTTCCCGACGAGGACGGCGACCGGTTCTGTCTCCTATGCGGCGAGCGGACCTATGGCTGGCTGAGCGGCTTCGTGGACTGGCTGGTGGACGCCATGGAGCGCCAGGCGCAGCGGGAGCGGGCTCGTGACCACGCGCGCCGGGCTGCGGTCGCTGGTTCGGCAGGAGCTCGGCGACGCCGGTGGGACGCAGTTGTGGGCCGACGCACTCCTGAATGAGTGGATCGCCGAGGCGGTCCGTCTGTATGGACGCACGCTCCCCAAGGAGGCGACGGCGACGATCACCACTGTGGCGGACCAGGCGGCCTATGCCCTGCCTGCCAACCTCGAGCGCGTTCTGCGGGTGGAGTACCCGGCGGGCGTGCCGTGGAGCCCTCGGCTCGCCCTCCGACAGACGCAGGGCGAGGTGGGAGCGGAGAGCGGCGGCAGCTACGGCGCCTTCGCGGGCAACCTGGAGCTGAACCCCGCGCCCTCGGCCTCGGGAGAGGCCGTTCGCCTGGACTATCTGGCGCGCTACGCGGAGCCAGCGGCGGATGGCGACACGCTGGAGACGCCCGCGAGCGACGACGACATCCTGCTGCGGCTCACGGTGGCACGGGCGCTGCGGTGGATCACCCTGGATGAGGCGAAGCGCCAGCGATTCGAGCGCCAGCGCGGGGCGAGCGCTTCCGACGTGGCGACGCTCTACGAGCAGGAGGCGCGGGACCTCATGGAGGAACGAAAGCGGCGCGTGCGGACCGGGACGCTGAGCTGGGCCGGATGAACGCAAAGGGGGAGATGCATGGGAGAGAGCACAGCTCTGACCGTTCATGGTGAGCCCGTCGAACCACGAACGGACGCCCTTCGACAAGCTCAGGGCGAACGGGAGGATGTGGGCGAACGGGAGGATGTGGGCAAACGGGAGGATGTGGGCGAGCGAGAGGATGTGGGCGAGCGAGAGGATGTGGGCGAGCGGGGTGAGGTGGAGGCGGAGATCGCAGCTCTGCGCGCGCAGCTCGCGGTCGTCCAGCAGGAGCACGAGCGTGAGGCGACCGCCCTGCGCGCGGCGGCTTCCGACGCGCAGCGCGGATGGGTCGAGGCCCACCGCCGGGCGATCCTCGCCGAGCACGCCGGGCAGATCGTGGAGGAGCTGGTGGCCGGCAGCACGATCGAGGAGCTGGACGCCAGCGTCGAGGTCGCCCGGGCGGCCTACGGCCGAGCGCTGGAGGCTGCGCGGCGCGAGTTGGGCGCGACGGTGATCCCCGTGGGCGCGTCGCCCCGCCTCGAGCCCAGCGCGGAGGATCTGAGCCCCATCGCCAAGATCACCGCCGCGCTGAGCCGCAACCATCGATGAGTGAGACGACAGAAGGAGCGAGCAGGATGACCGAGGCGCATGCCGGCAACGCCGCACACGAGGAGTACACCAACCTGGCCTGGCAGGCCAACGTGAAGCGCACCTACGACGAGTATCAGCAGGAGTCGCTGGAGTCCATCCGGGAGCAGCGGCTCGTGTTCCACAAGCTGATGTCTGATGCGCAGCAGTTCGACAACCAGCGCCAGGCGATCGCCAATCAGGCGCTGCAGAACGCCGTGGAGACGGCGAATCTGGTGGGCAAGCAGGCGACGCGCCACAGCGACCTCGCCATCGACCACCAGTGGAACGAGGAGCCGGCCCAGGCGGCGGGTGAGGCGGAGATCCTCCGGACGATGACCCTCGACGAGACGAGTCTGAAGGCGATCGGCGCCGCCGTGGCCGCGGCCGTTTCCGAGGCGCTGGCGAACAAGTAAGGAAGAGGCGCTGGGTCGGCGGGGTGGCGTCGCCGTCTCGCCGATCCAGCCGACCGGTTACTCAGAGGAGATGAGCCGATGGCGCTGACGCTTGCGGAGAGCGCGAAGCTCTCCACCGACATGCTCCAGCGGGGCGTGATCGAGACGATCATCGAGGAGTCGCCCATCTTTGCGTACCTCCCCTTTCTGACAGTGGAGGGGAACTCATTCAAATACAACCAGGAGAACACCCTGGGCGGCGCCAGCTTCTACGCCGTGAACGCCGTGTGGACCGAGGGCACGGCCACCTTCACCCAGAAGACGGCCAACCTCTCCATCCTGGGCGGGGACGCCGACGTCGACAACTTCATCCAGCGCACGCGGTCCAGCATTCAGGACCAGCGGGCGATCCAGACACAGCTCAAGGCCAAGAGCGTCGCTCGCGCCTTCGAGCAGACGGTGATCACCGGCGACAGCTCGGTGGATACCAACAGCTTCGACGGGCTGGTCAAGCTGGCCAGCTCCGCCCAAACCCTCGAGGTCGGGGCGACCGGCGGAGCGTTGACGCTGGCCCTGGTCGACCAGCTCATCGATCTGGTGAAGGGTGGGAAGCCGGACATCCTGCTGATGAGCCGGCGGACGCGCCGCAAGCTGAAGAGCCTGCTCCAGGCGTCGGCGCACTACGTCGAGAGCGGCACGACGGCGTTCGGGGCGCAGGTGATGATGTACGACGGCATTCCCGTGTACGTGTCGGATTTCCAGCCTGACACGGAGACGGGCTCGGGGGGAGGCTCAGCGCTCTCGAGCATGTACGCCATCCACTTCTCGGAGTCCGATGGCCTGTGCGGCCTGCAGAACGGGGCGATCGAGGTGGTGGACATCGGCCAGCTCGAGACGAAGGACGCGAGCCGTGTGCGCATCCGCTGGTATGTGGGGCTCGCCCTCATGCGGGACTCGGCGATCGCGCGGCTGCGCTCCATCAACGCCAGCTAGGCTCCGGATGGCAGAAAGGATCTGAGACATGGCTTCTTCCCCGACGATTCTCCACGCTTCGGGCGTGACGCGCGTCACGCTCGGGGCAAGCGTCTCGTGCAACGTCGGCGACCTCATCGGGTTCGATGGGAGCAACTGGGTGCTCGCGGACGCCGACGCGCGCGTGGCGGCCGAGTTCGTGGCCATGGAGACCCAGCCGGCCGGCGGGTCCGTGGCGGTGTGCCAGGCGGGCGTGCTCTACGATCCGGACGCGCCGTTCACGGCGGGCAGCAGCTACTACCTGTCCACCACGGCGGGCAGCTACGCGCCGACGCCGCCCGCGGCATCGGCGACGCTGACGATCCTGCAGCGCGTGGGCAAGGCGGTGACGACCGACACGCTGGCGTTCAACGTGCTGCGGCACGGGCCGCTCTTCCTGCGCGCCCAGGTGACCTATGACCCGGCGTCGCTGGCGGCGACGACGGCGCGCAACGATACGGTGAGCGTGACCGGGCTCCTCACGACCGACGTCGTTCGCGGGGGGAGCACGGTGAACAACGCGCTCGAGGCGGGGCTGGTCATCAGCCAGATGGACGTGTCCGCGGCGGATACGCTGCGGATTCGACTGCACAACCCCACGGCGGGCGCGGTCGACGGCGCGTCGCTGATCCACACGATCGTCGTGGAGCGATACACGTGACGCCCTGAGCGAAGCGCGAGCGCGTCGAGGGGTCGTGCAGGGACCTCCTCGGCGCGCCCGCGCCGAATCGCCGACCCTTCGCCCCGCCAGCTCGGCGGGAGCAAGCCCGCCTTCAATCGGGCGGCTTCTGAAGGGTCGGAGGAAACGATTGTGGGAGAGGAGGCCCATGAATTCGAATCCAGCGATTGTGACGGTCCCGCTCATCACGGGATTCATCGAGGCGCTCAAGCGCGCGGGCATCGTGCAGCCGCGGTACGCGGCCCTGGCGAGCCTCGCCGTTGGGACCGCCGCCTCGATAGGCGCGTACCTGACCACCGGGACGGGGGCCCAGGGCCTCTACGATGCCATTCTCCAGGGCGCGGCCGTGGGTCTGGCCGCGTCGGGCCTCTACTCGGTGGCGAATGCCGCGGCCGGCAGGTCGAGCCCGCGATGATCGAGCCGTCATATCTCTTGCTGGCGCCCTGCCCAGACCTCGCCGGCGCCCGTACCCTCGCCACCCACGCCGTCATGGCCGGCAGCCTCGCCGCTCGTCCACCGGCGGGGCTCGCCGGCCGCCTCTACCTCGCCACCGATACGAACGGCGGCACGCTCTATCGCGACAGCGGCGCCAGCTGGGTCCAGGCTGCAGGTGCCGTCACCAGCTCGGGCATAACGGTACTGGGCCGCTCGACCAGCCAGGTCACGCTGGGGAACACCACCGCGGAGACCTCGCTCTACAGCCTCACCGTCCCAGGCGGCGCCCTCGGCACCACCGGCCTATTGCGCGTGTCCATGGCCGGGACCGTCGTGCAGGGCACGGGCACCGCCCGAAACCTCACCCTCCGCCTCAAATACGGCGGCGCCACCGCCGCCATCATCATCCACGCCGTCGCCAGCGGCACCACCACAGGCATCGTCCGCCTCGAGGCCGTGCTCTTCGCCGCAGGGGCCACGAACGCCCAGCGCGCCTACGGCCGGTCCGACTTCTACCAGGGGGCGGCGGGGCTGGTGGCGAACCCGCCCACCACCAGCCGAGTGGCGGCGTGGCAGGGCTCCGGGGACGATTCGCTGGCCATCGACAGCACCACCGATCAGACCCTCGAGCTCACCGGACAGTGGAGCGGAACGATGGAACCCAGCACCGCCTTCAAGAGCCAGCTCGCCATCGTGGAGCTTGCGTGATGGGCTTCCCCGTTTGCGACCTGCCGGTTAGGGGCGCGCCTGTCATGCTGAGCGAAGCGAAGCATCTGTGGCTCGCGAGATCCTTCGGGCTGCGCCCTCAGGATGACGGACGGAGGGGGCTCGTGCCCTTCGGCGGGCCTGTCCTGAGCTGTGCCGGAGGCCTCCGGGCGGGCGGACGAGGGCAGGCGGGCGCGCCTGTCATGCTGAGCGAAGCGAAGCATCTGTGGCTCGCGAGATCCTTCGGGCTGCGCCCTCAGGATGACGGATGGAGGGGGCTCGTGCCCTTCGGCGGGCCTGTCCTGAGCTGTGCCGGAGGCCTCCGGGCGAGCGTGAAGACGGGGCGCTGGGCGTAGCCCATGGCCACCTACCACCTCACCCTCGATGGCCAGGGCTACCTCATCGACGAGGCCAGCTACCGCAAGGCCGTCGCCAGCCCCTTCGCACCCAAGCAGCGCCAGGGCGACGCCGGCTACGGCGATCTCGCCCGCGCATCCGTCTGGGCCCTCACCGACTGGCGCGGCGGCATGGGCTACAACACCTTCGACCCAGACCGCCCAGACCGCTACGACTCCGGCCCCGGCATCGACTCCAGCCAGGGCGACCTCCGCCTCGGCCGCGCCCTGATGGTCGTCGACCAGGGACGCCTCCACGTCGCCATCGCGGATACAACCGGGCTCGGCATCTACGTCTACGACGGCCATGGGTGGAGCTGCCCCTCCACCGGCGGCCTCGGCCAGGAGCCCCGCGGCATCGCCAGCTTCAACGGCGCCCTCATCCTCGGCAACAAAAGCGCCAGCGGCGCACGCATCTACAAGACCGCCACCACCACCCCAACCAGCGCCCAGCTCATCACCGGCAGCTTCGACGCCGGCCTCGCCGCCATCGACAAGCTCTTCGTCTCCGTCCGCCTCCAGCACAGCGCCCTCGCCAGCGGCGAGAGCATCCAAGTCGAATACAGCCTCGACGGCGCTGGCAGCTGGACCAGCCTCGGAACCAGCGATGTGGATGGCGCCACCGGTGCGACCTTCACCTTCGCCCCCGGGGTCACCGGCAAACGCATCCGCTTCCGCGTCACCCTCACCGTCACCAGCACCAGCGCCACCCCGGCCCTCCAGGTCCTCCTGCTCAACTACCTCGTCGCACCAGACGTCAAGGCCCAGTGGACCTTCGACGTCCTCCTCGAGGGCACCGCCGAGCTGCCCCTCGTCCTCCTCGACCACAGCGCCGAAGCCAAAACCGGCGCCCAGCTCTCCGCGGCCCTCTGGGCCAGCAAGGCCAAGAAGAGCACCCTCTCCTATACCGACCTCGACGGCACCACCAAGACCGTCTACCTGGTCGACCTCGAGGAGCGCGTCGCCCCGCGCAGCCAGCGCCAGGGCTACTCAACCCGCGCCCGGGTACGGCTGGAGGAGGCATGAGGATGATGGGCGCTAGGTCGCGCGGGGAGCGCCTTTCGGCGCGAGGAGGCTTCCCCCTCCCCCTCGCCCGCTCCCCCGCGCGCGGGGGAGCGGGGGAGGCCTCGTCCGGGCGCGCCGAGGAGCTGATCGCTTCTTCCCCCATGTGCGGGGGAGCGGGGAGACTCTCGCCCGGGCGTAAAGCGGGCTTCTCCCCGTCGAGGGGTGGGTGAGCGACGTGCGGGTCGCCTGTGTCGTCGTGCCCCATTTCCTCGTCGAGGTGGAGCGCCTGCACGATCCGTCGCTCGATGGCCGACCGGTCGTGGTGGGCGGAGCGTCGGAGGACCGGAAAGAGGTGCTGGATTGCTCGCCGGAGGCAATGGCGCGGGGGGTGCGGCCGGGGATGCCGCTCCGGGAGGCGCTGAGCCGGTGCGCGGACGCGGCGTTCGTCGAGGCGCACCCCGAGTGGTACCGAGCGGCGACGCTGGCGATGGTGACCGCGCTCGGCCAGATCAGTCCGCTGGTGGAGCCCGCCGAGCCGGGGGTGATCTACGTCGGGGTGGACGGGCAATGGTAGCGCGCGTGGAACGTGAAGGCATGCCGTGCTGAACGTGTGTGATGGAATGGTCATCCTGAGGGCGGAGCCCGAAGGATCTTCCTTGACAGCGATGCTTCGCTGCGCTCGGAGGCCGTGAGGAAATGCCATGTTGAGCGCGGCGAGGGCTGAGAAGGATCCCTCGGGGGCCGATCCGATGGAGGTGGCGCTGGCGGAGACGATCGTCGCCACTGCCAGCGCGGCGGCGGGACTGCGGGTCCGGGTCGGGATCGCGGACGGGAAGTTCACGGCCTACGTGGCGGCCATGGGCGTGTCCTCCCCCATCCCTTTCCGCCAGGAAGACGACGCGAAGCGGGCTCCGCCGCCCATTCGGATCGTCCCGCCCGGAGAGGGCGGCGCGTTCCTCTCGGACCTGTCCGTCGACGACCTGCCTGTATCGGTCGGGATGCGGCGCCGCCTCCGGCTCTTCGGATTGAGCACGCTGGGAGATCTCGGGCGCCTTCCCCACGGGCCGGTGGCCGCGCAGTTCGGTCCCGAGGGCGCTCGGGCGTGGGAGCTGGCGCACGGGACGGACCGCATGCCCATCCTCCCCTATCATGCGCCGACGTCCGTCACGGAGCGGCTGGCCTTCCCCGGCCCGGTGGACACGGCCGGCACCCTCCTCGCCGCGGCGAAGGCGCTGCTGGGACGCGCGCTCCATCGGCCGGAGAGCCGCGGGCGCGCGGCGCGGGGGGTTCGGCTGCGGGCGCACCTGGAGGATGGCCGCGTCTGGGAGCGGGAGGTCACGTTCCGAGAGCCCGTGGGCGGCACCCTGCTCTGGAACCCGCCCGAAGATCGCATGCTGCTGGCCTTGAAGCACAAGCTCGAAGGCGCCACCGCGACGGGCGGTGGCCCGCCGGCGCCCTTTGTCGAGGTGGAGCTGACGCTGCTCGATCTCTGCGGGGAGAGCGCGCTGCAGGGCAGCCTCTTTCCCTCGAGGCGGGGCCGCCAGCTCGACCGGGTCGCCGAGGCGGCCCGTCAGCTCAAGGCGCGGTATGGCAGGCCGGTGCTGGCCAAAGTTGTGGAGGTGGAGCCATGGTCGCGTATTCCGGAGCGTCGGTTTGCGCTGATCGACTTCGACCCCTGAATCAGCCACGGCGGATTCGGGTCGAGGTGGATGCGCGCGGCTATCCCATCGCGGTGGCGGGGTCGGCGCGCATTCGCCGCCACAGCGGCTCGCGAGTGGCGGAGGTCCTGGATCGCTGGAGGATCGATGACGAATGGTGGCGCGCCCCCTCGCACGCGGGGGAGGGGGGAGATTCGTGCCGGGGCGCGGGAGTCTCGCGCATGTATTTCCAGGTTGTCCTGGAGAATCAGCAGCTCCTCACCATCTTCCACGACCTCGTCGCGGGCAGCTGGTATGCCCAGACGACCGCCACCCCGCTCACGCACGCGGATCCCGTGTACATCCTGGCGCCGACGGCGCCCGCGCCGTCTCGCCCGGGTCGGGACGAGAACGCGACCATCCCTACGAGGGGACAGCCTGTGCGGATTGGGCGCATCGGGGCGGCGTGAGGTTGGATGTGTGAGATGGGCCCTCACCCCCGCCCTCTCCCGCCGCGGCGGGAGAGGGGGAGGCGCCGACCACCGCAGCGGGAGAGGGAGATGCGCGGACCGCTGATGCAGGAGAGAGGACCCATTGTTCACCTCGCCCCCCTGTGGGGGGAGAGGCCGGCCGCGCCGACCGGGCGCGGCCGGGTGAGGGGGACGGCGGGGCTGCCCTCACCCCCACCCTCTCCCGCCGCGGCGGGAGAGGGGGATGCGCCGACCGGGCGCGGCCGGGTGAGGGGGGCGGCGGGGCTGCCCTCACCCCCACCCTCTCCCGCCTATGTCGAGCTGCACTGCCACACCTCCTACTCCTTTCGGGAGGGGGCGTCGACCCCGCAAGAGCTGATGGAGCGGGCCGCGGCGCTCGGGTATCGGGCCCTGGCCGTCACCGATCGGGATGGCCTCTACGGGGCGATGGAGTTTGCCCGGGCGGCGGAGAGCGCGGGCGTTCGCCCCATCATCGGCGCCGACGTCACGCTCCAGGGCGGGTACCAGCTCGTGCTTCTGGCCGAGACGCGGGAGGGGTACGCCAATCTGTGCCAGCTCCTCAGCGCCGCTCGCCTGGCCGAGGCGATCGACGGAGTCCGCCCCGAGATCCCCAACCCTCGCATTCGCCTCCTGGACCTGGCGCAGCGCACGCGCGGGCTCATCGCCCTCTCCGGCAATGAGCACGGCGAGGTCCCCACCCTCATCGCAGCCGGGCAGCTCGACCGGGCCGCTGCCGCCGCCCGTCGCTACGCCGAGTGGTTCGGGCCGGAGAACTTCTTCATCGAGCTGCAGCAAACGCTCACCTTTGGCGACACGCAGCGCAACCGTCTGCTGGTGGAGCTGGCGCGTCGCCTCGGGCTGGGCATTGTTGCGACGAACGACGTCTGGTACCACGCGCGGGAGCGGCACCGCCTGCACGACGTGCTGGTGGCGATTCGGCACCGAACGACGCTCGACGCGTCGCATCAGCTCCGGCACGCCAACTCGGAGCGGCACCTCAAGTCGCCCGAGGAGATGGCCGAGCTGTTCGAGGCGCTGCCGGAAGCGCTGGAGAATACGGTGGCGATCGCGGAGCGATGTCAGTTCGATCTGGCGCGCGATCTGGGGTACGCGTTCCCGCACGCGGTGGTGCCGGTGGGCGAGACGCCGGACAGTCACCTGGAGCGGATCTGCCGGGAGGCGCTGGAGCGGAAGTATGGGCTGCACCCCCCTCCCCCGCCCTCCCCCGCGAGGGGGGAGGGGGCATGGGGCGCCCCCGCGAGGGGGGAGGGGACATGGGGCGCCCCCGCGAGGGGGGAGGGGGCATGGGGCGCCCCCGCGAGGGGGGAGGGGGCATGGGGCGCCCCCGCGAGGGGGGAGGGGGCATGGGCCGCCCCCGCGAGGGGGGAGGGGGCATGTGCCGCCCCCGCTCTCTATGCCGAGGCGGTGGCGCGGCTGGAGGAGGAGCTGCGGCTCATCCGCAAGCACGACCTCGCCGGGTTCTTCCTCGCCTACTACGATCTCCTCAAGCTCGCCGGCCAGATCGCCAGCGAGCTGAAGGGGCGCGA